>OBVF01000017.1_pt1 | contig 204558 bp, 153 predicted proteins | sample 1476041 | NCBI WGS metagenome assembly OBVF01 (sample SAMEA2579983, study PRJEB22360) | human gut metagenome
CTCCAATGAATGTTCCAATGGCAGTTCCAATAAATCGTCCATCCGGATCCACATACCTCATCGGATTCCCTGCACAGTATCCATACGGACTTAGATCATAATATTTCTCGCACAACGGATCCCGGGTTGTAAAATGAGGGATCTGAAACTCTTGCATGCGTGCCTTTGAATAATATTGATTCAGACCATGCATGGAAATCAACTCCTTGCCCGTATATTTATCTGGTTGAAGATCATAGTTCGTGCTACGAAAGATCAATCCGGACGGGTAATACTCTAAACTCTGGACTACATTGCCTGTCACAGCATCGCAAACCTGGCGGACGCTACCCAAATGATCGCAAACATACGCATAAGATTTAAGAGAATCCAAATTGCCAGATGTTTTATTTACACATAATTGCAAATAACCATCCTGAATATCTATCCGTTCCGCAACATCACCTTTATAGTGCATTTCTCCATTACGCCACTCTTTAGTTTCTACAAAAGGATCGGTACTATTGGTTATCTTATCCAAGGGCACGGAGAGCGGAGTGGTATAAGTACGGGAAATACTGCCCAACTTGATACCACTTGACAGATAATAATTTACGATACGGTTGCCATCACCAAATTGTACCGTATCCGGTAGATTAAGGATATTATAGCGTACTGCCACAATATTCTTATCAAGATTAGCTGTTTCATTGCCATTACCATCATAATAATACTCTTGTTCGCTATCAGCAAGATCGGGATAAATGGCGAAATCATAAGTGCCATGAAAACTTTTGTTGTCATCGGTCACCTTCAATAGCTGATTACCCCGATAATGAATATCCAAACCATTTACAGTTCCTGCTTCCTCCAAACGATATAAAGACGTGATATTACCCATCTTATCATAACTATAGAACTCATCATTCTTTAAACGGCTACCACTCATCCCGTACATCATGCCTGAAGTCAAACGATTGAATTCGTCATAATCAAAATGATAAAAATAAGAACGGCCATCCTGACTAATAGAGATATCGGCTATATTACCATTGTAGCAACGAGAGAGTTGATAGGGCAACATAGAATTCCCATAATAAAGAGTTTCATTAAACCGGCTCGTACTGATAATATTATATAGAGTCCCATCATTCTGGTAATTATACATCACTGCAACTTTATCACCCTGCAATTGCTTTTCAATAACACGTCCGTAAGAGTCGTAATTAAATGTACGCAAAGGAGAAGTATGCCGAGTTGCCCCATATCCTAAAGCATAGGTACTGCTCTTTTCACGTGCGGCATGGTCATAGGTATAATTCGACTTCAAAGAGTAACGATTGTCATAATGCGATTCACTCTGTATCAATGCCCCCTGAAAGTTGTAATTATAATTTATAGACAGGCTGTTGCCGGATAATGTTTCTTTTGAAGACTGAGTAAGTAACCGCGCTTTATCATCATACCGACTGACTGTATACCGCCCTTTATCCGGAAGATTCAATACAGATTCAAACACCCCTGTCTGCAATCCTTTTGCAGAAACGGAAGTGGAAATGTCGACAGAGGGCCACTCAGCGGTAAGTTCTGTAAAATCATAGGTATCATAATACCGAACACAAATGAATGTATATCCTCCCTGCCCCAGCTTCACATTGTCGGAATAACCCATGCATGAACCGGAAGCGCCCCTGTAATTTTCGCGTATCAGTACATCCCGGTAGAGTGCTGCCAGTTCTTCACGGCTACGGCTATCTTTGACCGTCCCCTCTACAACGGCCCGTCCAAGCCCGTCATATTTAATGAAACTCCATTCACCTTTTACTCTCCTGTTAGCATCTTGTATCAGAATCGGGCGATGATCTCCATCATATACTGTATAGATCCAGTCTGCACCCGGATATTTCACTTCCACACATTGGTTATCATCATCATAGATATAAAAATAGGCATATAAATCAAGATAATTCCCCTCAGACAGACTTTGATTGTTGAAAGAGGTGTATCCGTCTACAGCAGCAGGGGGAAGAACACAACAAAGACGATCATAATTATCGTATACAGAATAAGTATCATGATATCCGTCTTCTCCTATTTGACGCTTCAACACTGTACGTTCGTTATTATCCACAAAAAGCAAAGTTTGATGGCCATCCTCATCCGTTTCCCAGGTAACCTGATAGGCCCCTGTCGCTGCTATACGTTTTTCAAGTGTAGTGGGCCCTTGCATTCTGAATTCAAAAGCATTCAACTCCGGTATAGCAGAAGTGCTCAGCCGATACTTATAAGTAACATTTTTACCACCTAAATGAAGCCGCGAAACTTCTCGCAACTGCCCTCCGATAACAGGTTCATAACAATAATCATGAGACCATGCACTACCTGAAGACTCAAAATTTGCATGAGAAACAAAAGCCCCGTTATTACCGGAAAAAGGAAACGGAAGATACTCTTGTGATTTCTGGCCAACCGTATTATAAACGATATAGTTTGCCAAATCCCCTTTATCAGGACTAATCCCTTTCTGAAGCTTTTGAATTAACCGGCCGGCAGAATCATAATACTCAATAGTAGTGAGGGAGTTGTTTTCATTAACTGCTGACAACTCCTGAACCGGCTCACGCAAAATGTGAGAAGTGATACTATTCTCCTGAGCGCAAATGCGTACTGCCACATGAACAAGCAGCAAGCAAAGACTATATATAATTAATGTGCGTTTCATTTTTCAGTAGCCATTTTAAGGTGATTTGTTTGAATGATGTTATGGTCATTATCCCGTATACAGTTCAGGCGTCCCATATCATCATATTCATAATAAGTGGTGATACCCCGTCCATCTGTCTTTGAAGTGATGCCCACTGACGGACGATAAGTCATTATAATAACTTCCGCACGTGGAAGTTTAGTGCGAAGGGTATGCAAAGCCTGCCACTGTGCCTGAGTCGGTTCATCGGAACGCCCGATAACGTCAACATCAATTCCTTGCGCTTTTACCTCTTCTATAGTCGCATTAAAAATTTGTGCAATAGGATATTGTGACTTATATCCCCACACATAAACAGCTGTCTGCCCCATCCGGCTTTGTATGGAGGTGCAATTACTCTGAGGGTCATAGTCTGCATAGGTAGTTTCCGCTTTTCCAAACAAGCTCATATCGCCATATAAAGAAGAAGGTTCTTCCTTACCAAATGGTTGATAATAAATATAATCGGCTTCCGGAACAAACTGACTATTCTTATTATTCTTCTTGTATGTATGGAGTGTTTTCCGAACCAATCGGTTTTGTGCCCCTTTACGAAAATTCTCTTCAACAGGTGTACAGACTAAATTCTTCTCACACATCTCTTTATAAGGTGAACGATCTTTAAAATCAACAGAATAAAATATCTCATGAGTTTCATTCAGATTCCGGTCTGTTACTTTTTTAGTTATAGTCCGAGGCTGGAAGTTGGTTGTGTTGTATAGATAACTATTCATCAAATTACGAACAACCGGAGTCGTTCCGTGAATATCGATAATTGAATCATACTGATGAGACACAGCACAGAATGTGATCGGAATATGGTACTTCGAAATAACAAAGAAATTACCCGGGTCCTCCCGAAGCGCCTTTAATCTCATAATCTCCCGTTCCTGATAAGTATAGTAAGTAGCTTTTGTCATTCTTTCGTTTTCATAGATACAATGTCGACGCAATTTCCCATTTTGAAAAATGAATTCTCCCGGAAATCCGGGAACTGCTCCATCTTTCTCTTTCCTGTTATAATAATAAAAGTCTTCCCGCAATGTATCTGTCAATACACTTACTTGGCTATAACCAACCGCTACTCCGGCTGTCGGGCTTTCCATTGGATTAACAGAACCGGAAGAACGGTTCAATACAACCGTACGACCAGCCACATAATAATTACCGGGATCTGCAGGTGAAACATCATAGCAAAGAGAGACTTCACGGACAGCGTATAAAGGGTTACGTATCTGAATGCCCGAACTTTTCCAATTATCATTCATATATTGATATTTCCGGAGAGTTGACGGTGATTTGATCTGAGCTATACGAACTCCACCAGCAAGAGGCAACCCTTTATAATAAGGAACCTTATATAACTTTAAAGTTGCCGTTTGTTCCACAACAGTAGTATTTGACTGCATATCAAAAGTGTAAAAACCTTCTGTCAGATAAACTTTACGCCCCCGGATTGACCGGTCATCCCAATTTATATCTTTTGCCGTATGCCTGCGATCACGAAAACCAAAAATAACAGTTCCCTTCTCTTCCTCTGCGTGAAATTCATTACCACCATACATGAAATCATAATCCACATATCCGTCAAACGGCATATAAAACCGGCTGGTTTTCAAATGCTCACTGGCAGGTTTTACAAACCGTAATGTTTCCTTCCAGGTACCTTCATCAGACAAAGGTATTTTTACTTTTTCTCCATCAATGGCTTTTGGTTCGTAAGTGAACTCAGTACGTCCGCCCTCGGGTGTCTCAAAGGCCGTTAACATGCAAGAAGTTACATAATCGGGCAGTGTGCCACGATTGGCACCAGGCAAATGAGTTCCTTTTGGAATAATGATATTATGTGCAAAACCCTCATAATCCTGATCCGTAATCATCGAAGGATAAAGGCAATTGTTCTTTATACCGTTGTAATATCCCCAATGATCACAAGAAAAACTATTCTTACGAGGAAGAAGATGGGTTGTGTCATACTCCATGCGATACATAACACTACGTGCCTCTGTCCCGGTTACAGTTATAGAATCCAGTCTCAGCCGAAGCGACAGGTAATTCTTGCACGAATCTGATGAAGTAAAATAGGAGGTATGAAAGTAGTACTTACTCAAAGGCTGAGGTTCTTTATCTGAGCCACAAATTTTAATCTCCTGCAATGCACGAGCCGGGAAATGATTACCCCAATCAGCGTTATGTTTATAATAATACAAAGAACGTACATCTTCTCTTTTATCCTGGCTTGCAACAAAATCAATATGCCCGTTTTTCCAGCTAATACGCCTCAGACGGGGATATTCTACAGTCAGGTCAGCAGAGTAAGTAGCCTTGGGAGTAAATGTATCATACGGAAATTTCTTTCCATCTTGTGCCAATATTGTATATATATGTTGCGATACTCTCACCGGAGACACATAAGCATTCAACTCTTCATCATATTCAAAAGTAATCCGGTCGCCATTTGGGTAGTAGATATCTTTCAGATACCAAGCCGTCACATGATTATCTGCCGGATTACTGGGATCTATATCACCTTGTTCAAAATTACCTTCAATACTTGACATACTGGCATTCGACTCTGTATATGAACGAGAATATTTTATCTCCGGTTGCACGAAACAGTAACTAGTACCATCAGGAACAGTTACTCGAAATCCGATAAAAGTAGTCGTTCCTTGTAGTTCAATCTCCTCGATCTTCAGATTATCTTCCGGATTAGAATAGATAAACCCGCTTCCCGGATTCTCCTGTTGCAGTTTATGCCCTCCCAATTTACAATAAAAACGGCCTGTATATCCACCAAAGTTATAATAAAATACATCCGGTTCGGCATCCCGCGATAATCTGGGGAACAGAAACGGAAAAGGAGTACCATATTCATGAGACATTCTTATATACTCCGAATCTACCGAACCATCCACTACATCAGGAATATCCGTCTCATTATAATAATATCCGGTACCAAGATCATCTTTCCCCCGGATTGTACGTGTTATCACACCGCCGGCATTCAAGCACCAGCCCAATCCCACCCAAGTAGCTTCTTGTGCAACCCGGATACCCGAAGCGTGGTAACTAAGATTTATCGGAAAGCTATAAGGCCCTGTTTCAATCGTATGAATAGGAATATTGATGGAAGGAGTTCCGGTATACAGGGATACCGGATAGTCAACATATTGCGCTAATGCACACGAATTGGGAGAAGGAGTAATATCTTTAAATAACGATTGCCCTTTTTGTGCTCCCAAAAGACAACAGTACAAAAGTGCAGAAATAAATATTGTTATTATCTTCATACATAATTAGTTTTAAGGTCACTATTACATTATTTTTCGGGACTCTTGCTTTCCATTCACAATAGTACTAAGAATAAACTCTTTGTCTCCGCTCTGCGAAACATCTATTTTCTCAGAATACCCCCCCGCAGAAACTATGTGAGGAGACTGATAGTGGATAACAATACCCGAAACTGTAGTAAGAATCACCTCCAACTGTACCGGTTCATTCATTTGATAGTTCAGTGTCAATTGTTTCCCGGGAACCAACGTATAATCCAACAGAAAAGACCTGTACCCAGGTCTTGATACGGAAGGATTGTTTTCCGAATTCTGTCCGGGAGTTTTTTCTGCAACGACCGCTAACTGTTCACGAATAGCACGGTTTTCCGGATCATCTTTCAGATATTGCTGTTCTGTAAGGGGATAATAAAAGGAGGTATTGAAGTGTTTGTGTAAAATACCGGACTTATATATAGAATTTTCAAAGGTTTCGAATACCGGATAACGATAGCCGGGAGCATACCACTGGCAATGGACAACATGCCAGGTAGCAGGGTCTCGTTGCAACCATACCTGTATAGTATCGGATAAATGAAGAATACTGTCAATACAGGGAGTAGAATGCCTATTGGCATAGTAAGTCTGCCCTATATACTGATCACGACGAACACGAAGAACTTGCCGCAAAGTATCCGTGTCGGGAAGTAGCAAACACCCTAATCCATCGGCCACAACGGAAGAAAAACCGTAGGAAGAGATGCCTAAAGAATGGCTATAACTCCCTTCACCATAGAAATAAGAGCTGATAGAATCGCCATAGGCAAATGGATAGCGCAGGGCAATCATCGGAAACCTGTTGTCTACCCGGGCATTGACATTCTCATAGCCTATAAGAAGCAACGAATCAGTGGAAAGCCGGTACTTGTATTGTGTACGGGATTCTGATAGACAAAGTACAGAATCAATCTTACCGGTATAACCAACTCTGTAGGTGTCATTATCTGCTTTTTGTGTACGGAAATCCCATACTACTCCTGAACCTTTTGCCCCGGAAGTAGTATAGTCTTGTTGTATCTTATAAAGCACATCACCAGATCGGGGCTGTGAAGCCTCTTTTGATAGTTGCTGAGCTAAGCAGCCTGGTGTTATCATAAAAAACAAAAGGAATAACAAAGTACAATTTTTCATATCTTCTATTAAGTTAAGTCAGTGCTCTTGTTACGAGTTCATTGAGAACAAAGGGAAAAAGGAATTTGTAAAATTACGAAAACAAAGCTAACAAACAACTATTTATGCTTTTTTTTTACATTTTCGGCATATGTTTATTAACATCTTTTCTACCACCCAACAACGTTCTGTTGATATATACAGATAAAAAAACAGCTACCTGTTAACATTAGAAAATGTACCGACAGGTAGCTATTCTTACTCCGGAATACGTTATATCCTTATTTATACCCCGGATTCTGAACCAGATTCGGATTCATACGCCTCACCTTATCCGGTATGGGGAATACCGTAGTATACCCACTCGCTTCGCCAGCCAACTGTGGCCGGCTGCTATACGGACGGGTGAATAATCCAAACCTCACAAGATCCTGTCGCCTCCAGCCTTCCCAGGCAAATTCCAGTTGGCGCTCATCAAGAAGGGTATTCAAGGTAGCTTCCCGGTAAGGAGCAGCCACACGGGAACGTACCCGGTTCAATTCTTCATCACCGTTCTCTCCGTTGCGGACTTTTGCTTCACTCTTCATCAGCAGCACGTCGGCATAGCGATAAAGCACAATATCATTCTCCATCAGTTTACCGTCTTTCGTACCCGTATCATCTACTTCGTACTTCTTCATACGGGCTCCTGCTGTCTTCTCATAAGGCTCATTGGATATATCCAAAGCCACCTCCCAGGGTAGGTATTCAAGTATCGTACCGTCGTCCAGCCTCACAACGTTTCCTTTCAAGTCATAAACAATGCCGGCGAAGTAGCACTTGTCAAAACGGGGATCAACCTGAGGAGTGCCATAGGCAAAAGTTTTCAGAACCTCAATGGTGGCACTTGAACCATTCTCTCCACTCAAGCCATATGCTTTGGCATGGTTGTAGTGACGCGAACGGAAGAGATATTGCATCTGATTGGTGTACAGGTTCTTATTCATCGGTATAATAAAGATATTCTCGGCCGATGATTCGTTGAATACGGCAAAGTTGGTGGTATAATCCTCTTCAAGCCGGTAACCGGACTTCGTGACAGAATCACAATAAGCCTCAACGGTCTGCCAGGCATTAAGCTCTTCGCCACCTACATTAAAATAGATGTTTCTGCCATCCGGGCGTATGCCGTCCGTCCAGTCATTATCGGTATATACCTCTACATTCAGAGCCAGTTTAGCCAAAAGGAAATGGGCAACGGGGCGGGTAATGCGTCCATAATAAGTACCGGGCAGATTGCCATGGGCAGTGCTCAGTTCGGGAGCCGACTGCTGTAACTCGCGTACAACAAAATCATAAACCTCCTGGCGGGTGGATTGTTTCACTTCTTTCACCGGCATAGAAGAAGACAATACCAACGGAACATTTCCAAACAAATCTACCAGATGATAGTAATACAGGGCACGTAATGCTCGCACCTCTGCTTCATAGGCCACTAACTCCCTGTCGTTGTGCGTCCCGGCATACTGCGCTATTCTTTCCAGCGATTTATTACTTAAACCTATCACTTTATACAAATATTCCCAGGTGGCTTGTATAGCATCATTATTGACACCCCAATTGTGCAGATAAAGCCCCTGCCAGAAACCACCATCATACCAGTCGCCACCCCGGGTGGGCATTATAGCCTCATCGGTAGTGAAGGTATTCAGATCGTAGATACCGCGTCCGGTGCCCTGCAAGCCCTGGCTGTCACTGTATCCGCCAATATTGTTGTACAATGAGGCGACTGCATTGAGATACAAATCGGACAAGTTTTTATATGCTTCTTCCTCAAAGATTCGGTCTCTCGGTTTCTCACGTAAAAAGTCATCACAGGATAGTTGCGCCAGTGATAACAACAGAAAATATACTGTATATATAAATGAACGTTTCATCGTAGCTCCCTTTTAAAAGTTAATACTCAAACCTACTGTATAAGTCCGCGCCAGCGGATAACCACGTTTATCATCTACTCCTAATGTAGAGTTGACGGTGGAACTATTGATCATCGGCGAAAGTCCGGAATAGCCGCTGATGGTAGCCAGGTTATTGACCGTAAATGCCAGACGAAGTGACCGGATATACTTCTGAGCCTTTGCTAACGGGACATTCCAGCCGATGGTAAGATAATCGAAGTTGACGTAATCTCCCTTTTCCAGCCAGTAATCGGTGGCGGTCTGATCTTTTATATTTCGCCGGGGGGCCTCTTCCATCACATTATAATCGGGGAAGATGTTCATATTCATATAAGTCAGCGAAGTGCCGTTGTAGACCTTGTGTCCGAAAGCTCCGTTGATCTGTACCGAAATATCAAAACGCTTGTAACGGAAACTGATGTTAGACCCCAGTAAAGTTTTGGGTACTGCCTGCCCTGCCACATAGCGGTCTTCACCGTCTTCAAGACTGATGCCTCCTCCGTTCAGATCGGCTATGCCATAGGTATATCCGCCATCGCCATCGGATACAAGCCCGTTGCTGTGCGGAAGATAAAAAACACCGAGCGGTTGTCCCACTATCTGATAGACGATGTGATTGTATCCTCCATGAAAGCCTGCACCGTCAAGGCTTGCCAGGCTTTTATACTCCGGTGCCGAGATATTCTCGCCATTATAGGTACCGCTCAAAGAGAGTAGTTTGTTGCGCTGAAAGGTAATATTGGCATTGATATTCAGTTCCATATCCGGCGTTTTGAGTGGAGTGATACCAATGGCTATCTCGGTACCGCTGTTACGCATGGAACCGATATTTGCCAGCAGCGTGTTGTAGGTAAAGGGAGGCACACTGACGTTATAAAGATAGAGCATATCGGTGGTCTTTGAGTTGTAGTAATTGACAGAGAGTAGCAGGCGGTTGCCAAACATCCCTAAGTCTGCCCCGGCATTAAACGTATGTTTCACCTCCCACTTCAAATCGGGGTTTATATTCTGCATCTCTCCCAAGGTAACTACTGCCGAATTGCCCACAGGCACTACCCCGTTGGGTCTCACCAATCCGAGGGTGGTGTATGAATCTATCCCGTTCTGATTTCCCGCCAATCCGTAACCTACACGTAGTTTCAGATTGTCAACCAGAGGGATACGCTTCATAAACTCCTCTTCACTCACCGCCCATGCTGCGGATACGGAAGGGAAAAAGCCCCACTTATGATTGCTCCCGAACTTGGAGGAAGCATCTGTACGGGCATTCACGGTAAGAATATAGCGGTCGGCATAGGTATAATTGAAGCGCCCCATGAAGGAAGCCAGATGTGGCTCTTCATAATAAGAATTCGTACCTTCCCAAAGGCGGATTGCACCTGCCTGAAGGTTGTCATATCCAAACTGGTCGGAACTAAAGTTTGTGACGGTGGTATAATATCCGGTATAGGTCTCCTTCTGAAGTTCGGCAAGTGCCAGCACATCAAAGAAGTGTTTCCGCCAGTTCTTTTTATAGCTCAGCATCAGGTTGCCAAGTAGAGACTCCATCTTCTTCGTCCCTTTGTATGCCTGCCCGTGTGCCCAGACCGATGTGGGGAGATACTGGGAGTTCTCTACAATATTGTAGGTGTATGCACCAAACATGACGAGCTTTAGATCATCCATCAGATTGAACGTCAGCCGGGCATGTGTACTGATGTGAGAAGTAGCATCATGGTCTTTCACTTCCATCCATGCCAGCGGGTTGGTGATCTGGCTGGCACTTGTGATCTGATCCCACGAACCGGTTTCCGTATTCTTATGATTGGGAAAGGTGGGATTGAAAGTAGCCGCAGAGTAAAATGTCTTCTGGTAATCGAACAAGTTATGGTTCTTCTGCACGGAGCCAAACATGCCTAACTCGCAACGGATAAAGTTGCCAAAAATGTTCTGGCTCATATTCATGTTGGATGTAAAATTCCTCATATCCTGATTTTGTATCACCCCTTGCCGGTCTACATATCCCAGGGAGACACGGTAGCTGGAGGCATCGGAACCGCCATAAAAGGCGACATGATGATTCTGCTGAAATCCGGTTTGTTCTATTTCTTTCTGAAAATCGGTATTGTTTCCCAAATCCAGAATGGAAAGTCCCCGCTCATCGGCCACCTGCCGAAAGCCGTTTGCCGATAGCATGCTGAGATTCTTGTAAACGGAGGTTATACCGAAACTACCATTATAGCTGACGCGGGTTTTGCCGCTAATACCCTTTTTGGTAGTCACCTCTATGACACCGGAAGCCCCACGGGAACCGTACTGGGCAGTTTCGGAGGCATCTTTCAGGATAGTAAAACTTTCGATGTCAGTGGGATAAATGGAGGTAAGCATATTCAAATCGCCAAATACCCCGTCGACGATGATCAACGGATCGTTGCCACTGGTCAAAGAGGTGGTACCCCGCAAGCGAACGGCATCCAGGGCGGCCTGCCCGTTTGTTCCCCGTTGTATGGTTAACCCCGGCACACGGCCACGGATTGCATCGAGAGGATTCGTGATCTGATCCCGGTTCATCTGTAACTCGGTGATCTTCTCAACGAAACCAGACAGATTTTTAATACTTCCGGTGGCATATCCTACGGTTATTAAAGAATCGAGCGGAACTAATCCGGGCTTCTGGGCCACGACATCCGAAAAAAGAAACAGAGAAAAGAGACATAAGAGAAAAAATCTCAAATGTGTAGTGTGGTGTTGTTTCATGATATCTCTTTTTTTTAAGGTATATACATCTTCAATATACATTTATAACAAAAAAAAGGATAGAGGGGTTCGTGAAGTAATGAGTTTTCTTCCGGCTTCCGGAATATCACAGAACAGAGCCTATGAAATCAGCAGCAAAAAGACGCTATATGAACAGCATACAGGCAACGCCTTGCCTGCATGCAGTAAAGGCGTGGACTACATGCAGGCAAGGCGTTGCCTGTAAAAGGGTATTCGGAGATGTTATACAGCAGGTATTTCCTCTCTCTTAATAAGATCGGAAAGTAGAAGCCGGCAGCCCCTGAGCATTCACCAGATTGGCACGGGTGAAAGGTTGCCAGCCATAACGCACATAACGGGGATGCTTCACCTGATCGCTATATACTTTTATCCGATCGCCAACGATCTCGGCTTTGGCCGGATAGAAGAGCCCTTCGGTTTCTGCCACTTCAAAAGTCCGCAACACTTTGCCATCCGAAGAAGACATTCCATCGGCAAAATCAAACGAAACATAAGCAGCCCCTTTGCGGAACTCTGCACTGCGGAACAAGGGTCCGGAAGGTACAACCGTTTTCATACCATACGTACGGTTCAATGCCTGACGCGCCAGACGCTCGCCCACCGGTTTCTTATTCTTAGGATGTACATCCAGCGAATCACCCTGATCGCTCGAAACAGCCATACCCGTATAAGGTATCTCCTTCAGCAACCTGCGCTGGCTATCACGAAACCACGGCCACGAAGGACGGTCCATGGAAGAGAGCTGTACGTAGTAAAACGGAAGTTCCGGATTTTCCCAATTCTTGCGCCAGCTATCTACAAGCAGGTGGAATAGCTTCTCGTGTGTCTCGTAATCGGGAGCATTGGATTCTCCCTGATACCAGATCACTCCTTTCACCGGAAATCTATCCAATGGGAGGATGCCGGACTCATACAAATAACATGGTTCATAGGGGTGACGCTGAAACTTATTCGTCGATTTCTTAACATTCAATGTAGCGCGTGCGCGTATCCAGTTTTGCGGATCATTCTTCGTCCAATTGCGAAACATGATAGGAAGGTGAAACTCCAATGCATGCCTGCTCACCCACGCTTCTGTGGGCGAACCACCAATTGCATTGCAAATCAAACCAACGGGTACATGCAGGCTATCCTGCAACATCTTCCCGAAATAGTATGCCACAGCAGAAAAATCAGCAGCACTGGCCGACGTACAAACCTTCCATTGGCTATCTTTATAATACTGTAAATGGTTTAGAGAATCGAGTACGGACTCCTCCCACTCTACTGGATTGGTACGCCAACGGGCTTTCATATCCAGCAAACGAATGTTATTATTGTCACTTTGAGGAATATCCATCCGGGAGGTAGAAGCTTCTTTCAACATAAACTCCATATTGGACTGCCCCGAACAAAGCCATACTTCTCCTACCAACACGTTGGAAAAGTGTAACCGGGTCTTTCCGGCAGCAACAGCAAGTGTATGAGGGCCTCCCGCCTGCATGGGTTTCAGACGCACGCACCACTGTCCGTCCGATCCGGTTTTAGCCCGTTGCTTTTGTCCGGCAATGCTTACCGTTACTTCCTCTCCGGCATTGGCAATACCCCGCACTTCCAACGGACAATCACGCTGTAACACCATGTTATCACTGTATACCTGCGGCAGACGAAGGCCACCATAATCACCGGTTATGGCCGAGCAAACCGTTTGTGCCAGAATCCCTGCTCCTTCGGCAGTGGGATGTACCGCATCCGGAAGCATAAAGGGATAAGGATATAGGGGAGTATGAAAGTCTATCAGTTGTGCCCCGGCAAGCTCGGCCACCCTTTCAATGGCATGTTGTATCTGTTCGTGCCAGTCACGCGTGCCCGACTCAAAACGGGAGTGACGGTTGGTTATGGGAGTCATTCGCGCCACCAGGATACGCACCTTCGGATTGGCTACACGGAAAGAGTCGATCAGCGCCAGATAGTCTCTGACGAAATAATCACGATAATTGGGCCAGTCGCGCGGATCAGTATCATTGATGCCCAGATGGATCACAACAACATCTCCCGCAAAGGTCAATGCCCGCTGAAATTCCTTCTGTTCGATATAGGGACGATGCCCTTTATTCAGCAATGTAGCTCCTGATTTACCAAAATTTCCTACCACATACCCCTCTCCCAACATCCGTTGCAGCTGGACAGGATACGCATCCCGTTCCCGGTTTTCAATCCCGGCTCCATACGTAATACTGTTTCCTATACAAGCCACCCTTACTGGCGTTTGGGCTACAGCAACCAGGTTACAAAGAACCAGCAAATAACTCAGTACTATCTTTCTCATTTTTCGTTAACATAAGGTTTAACAATCTCCACCCATTTCAGATAACCTTTACCCAACAGGTGTAATCCGTCATTCGTATCATCCATATTCATTTTTCCCGTTGCCGGATCGACAAAATGAGCGTAAAGGTCGATATACGTAAGCCCCCTCTCCGTAGCCAGCCGGAGTATCCCTTTGTTGATCTTCTCTACTTCTTCCCAACGGGAAGTGTGGCCCTTAAACAGCCCATAATGATCGGTTACCGGGAGTACACTTTGCAGATATAATTTCGTTCGGGGCGAATCTGCCTTTATTTTAGAAGCAATCATACCGATGCGCTGCACAATGGTGTCTGCCGGAGTGCCCCGGCTTACATCATTGATGCCGATCAGCAAAAAGATCTTCGCAGGTTTCCCTTTCAGAACCGCATCCAGGCGATCATACACTCCCATGCAGACATCCCCGCTGATCCCTCTGTTCTTGACATGCTTATTACCAAGCAACTCGGCCCACTCCGCTCCGTTCGTGATACTGTTTCCCAGAAAAATAATATCCTTCGAGGTGACGGGTAACTCTTCAAACAAAGTAGCCCGCTGATAATAAAACGTTGAGTATTTCCGCTCCTGGGCATTGCCTGCAACTGAAACAAGCAATAGCATGATAAAAATCCACTTGTTCTTCATAAATTATTCCTTCTTAATGTTCATTCAATTACGATCTTACAAATTTGTGCTGTACGAATGCCGGGCTTTGTCTCACCACCTATAACGAAGACTTCTTGTTGCCTTCCTGCCAAAGCAGCACCGGCACGTGCCAGACCGGAAGATTGTCCCCATTCATCCCAGCCGTTCCGGTGGATATCATATACCATCAAGCGGTTGTTAAAGCGATACCAGCTTACGGGTTGCGTCAGATAGTTTTCTTTAGTAACCCGGCTATAACTTCCGCTGATTGCATCCAGAAAAATCTCTTTATTCACTCCGCCTACACAAAGAATAAGACTGTCCGAGCAGGCTATGGAGGCCCCTCCCGTCAAAGTAAGCAGTTCGCCTGTGGCCGGGACCACAGGTGCCGATACAGGTTCCCATGTTTTCGATGCCGGAAGATACCGATAGCCATCTGTAGCAACCATGGCCTCCTGATTCTCTCCCAAGGAAGGTGAAAAGCCTCCCCAAATGTAGAGCGCATCCTCCTGAGCAGTACAAACCGGTTGCACACGTGGAGCTCCGGGCAAGGCCGGCTCTTCCTTCCAACCCTCTGCAGGATTCTCCATGCTCAAAGAGAACAGAGAAGCAGAGGGAACACCTGCTTTGTTACCCCCGAACACATAAAGAACATTCCCAAGAACAGCGCCTGCCATATTATCTAAAGCAAAAGGTAACGCGGGCAATGTGTCAAGAATAGCAGCGTCGCCTGTGGCATTCAATGACAAAGAGTAGGTGGTAGAAAGTCCGCCTGTGGAATGATTGCCACCTACAAAGATTAGTTTATGAGGCAGTGAAAGCGTTACTCCATAGGCAGCCTCAACGGGAAGTTCACCTATTTGGGTCCATGTCAATGTAGAGTCGTTAGCGGGCAGGCCCCTATATATACCTTTATAAAAACGTTTTTCACCTCCCTCGGAAGCGGGTATATCAGGGAAATTACAACCGCCTGCAATGATTAGATCGTCGTTTATAAAACCGGCATAGCATGCCGATACTCCCAGAGAGTATCCGGGTTCACCATCCGGAAAACCGGAGATATACTCTATACGTATGGCACAAGAGGCGGCTGCCTGCCCGGAAGAGGAGGTACATGCCGGAAGCAGACCGCCTGTGATTACAGTGGCGATCAGTGACAGGACTATGAGGGAGGACTTTTTCATAATATATAAATTATGGAAGATTTTACCACAGAGTAACACTGAGTTAAATCTTTATTGAAACGCAGATAAACGCAAATTTTCGCAAAGGGAAACAAATAGATAATAAAGAACTACAGTCTTTTAATCTACGTTAATCCGCGTTTCAATAAAGATTTAAAACTCTGTGCTACTCTGTGGTGAAACTCAGTATATATCTCCTTTCGCCAATTCCCCCAACAACTGCGCATACTTTTCTACTACAGCCCCGGCGTATCTTTTACCTTTTTCTGCCGTAGCCAGCCGGGGATCTCCGATGCCTGTATCCTCAGATACTTTCTGCCAGTTTCGTGGAATCCATGCAACCTTTTCTTGCAGTGAACTTATGGCAAATGGTTTGTATTTACCCTCACCGGCTTCTTCCAGATTAACCAACTCCGGGTGATAATGCATCATCACAGAAGTTTCCACCTCGTCGGCATGATCGCCTGGCCGATCAAAGTACTCCCTTGCCGGAAGCACCGCAAACCACTCGCTGCAAGCTATCAGGAAGTCCGGGTAATCAACAGATAAGTCGCGAATCATATTCTTGAAATTATTCCCGCCATGTCCATTGATAATCACCATTTTGCGAATGCCCTGTGTATGGAGTGAAGCCACAATATCCGTAAGGATTGCCCTCTGAGTCTCATACCGGGCATGTATGCAGAAGGGCAACTCGCGCTGTCCCGGATTTTGTGACCCCATAGTTACAGGAGGCATCACCATACAGCGCACACCATACAACTCTTTACTGCGCTCCGCCGCATCAACAGCAATGGCATGTGCCAGGATACAATCTGTCAAATAAGGCAGATGCAGATTGTGCGGTTCGGTAGCTCCCCAGGGAAGCAGTACCAAATCATAAACTAACTCTCTCGTTTCCCCGTAGCATGATACGGACAAGTCAATTTCTTTATTCATCGTCATCCTTTTTTATCTGAATTCAATAGATACAAAATCATTTTAGTTTCTTCTCCGGCGAGTAAATCAACCCGTCTACTGCATGTTCGCCATCAAGCGTGACAAAAACAGTTGTAAACATCCACTTCACCAGACGGACCTGAGGAGTCGTAAATTTCCCTACCGGAAGTTTCAGCAGCACCTTATTCCACCCCTTATTCAAGTGTACCTTCAAAGGAGGGCGGGCTGTAAAGTTTTCATTACCCAAAGGCGTTTCATTATCCGGCTTTGTGTGGGTAGCCGTCCACACAGGAGGAAGTATTTCACTATCGTTCAGCCAGATGCGGCTCCCTTTATAATCCCACTTTCCGGCTGGAGGAGGTAAGTCTTTCTCCGAACGTCCGTAGTTCTGAAATTCCGCCCACAACCCCACATCCTGTGCTTTGGGCGAATATACCCATGTATAGGCATATGCCGTATGGTTTTCTGCCGGCTCTTTATAGAAAGAGGGGACCAGTGTACCCCATACATGACGCAAATAGATACCCGCACCGATAGCCTGCCGCACATTATACGCTTTGCCATCATATATATACTGATCTTTGAGTCCGGCCTCGGGTGGAAATGCCTGTTCCGGATTTCCTCCATTGGGAAAAGCATCCGTAATGTTCCACTTCACATTTGTCTGCTTCACATAAGTAAAGGGATATCCTTTGAAATGATGCTCTTTGTGCCACAACATTCTTTCTTCAAAATCAGCAAAGCTCTTAAACTCCTCCGAGTCTTCACCCGGAAGAACTGTACCGTTCCGGTCGAAATATTCGGAGCCTCCCCCTCTCCACGAACGCTCGGCAAAAGCCAGCATGTTAGGATAAAAGGCATTCTCTCTGATCACATTCTCCTCGGGCACTACTACCCTATCCTGCCACACTGCCATGATAGCCCCGGCTATATCATCACTACCCTGAGACTGATTGTAAATGCGACTGTTATACAAAGCTATTATATCAGCAAATACGTCAAAATGATTCAGGTAGTGGAACCTTGAATCAATGGCAGGAATACCTTCCTGCGCCTTTCCGCGGTAGCTCCAGAGGTGGGTCATATCTATTTCTCCCGGTTTGTAGTGCCAGCCCGGATTCCAGGAAATCACTTTCTTGCCTTTTGCCCGGATATAGGTTACCATCTCCGGCGCAAATTGCGGATTGGTAAAGGCTACCTCATCCGTGCCGATATGCAGGTAAGGTACCTCAAAAACCTCACAGACCTCATCCATCAGCAGTTTAAGAATTTTCATTCCCGCTTTGCTCTGCATATCGTGCCGAAAGGCCCGTACAAAAGCGGCACTATGCCCCGGCATATCAAACTCCGGTATCAGCAATACCTGACGCTGTTTACAGTACCGAACCAACTCTTTGGCTTCTTCCTGCGTATAAAACTTACCCGGCATGCGCGTCACATTGCAACTGTCATTCAATACCGGAAAGAGCTTGCTCTCAAGCCTCCATGCCTGGTTCTCTGTCAGATGCCAATGAAACACATTGATTTTATAACGAGAAAGCATGTCGATCTCCCGCTTCAATTCGTCCATAGAAATATAGCCTCTGCCTACATCCTGCATGAATCCCCGTACCCGGAAAGCAGGCCAGTCTACAATCTCACATCCCCGAACAAAGGCCTTTCCTCTCCGGCGCTGCAACAATTGATTCAATGTTTGTAATCCCCAATAAGCTCCTTGTTCGGTGATGGCCTCAACCCTGATCTTGTTTCTATGTACCGTCAGGCGATATGCTTCATTTTCATTCAAGGGTATCCCCTCCAACTTCTCAACCAACCGGATTTCAATTATAGAAGAGGCGCGCTCATCGACAGTCCCTCCCGCTTCAGTCACCCATGCTTCCAGTTGCGGAATAAGTACGGAAGAGACGAGCCTCACCCGTTTCATATCAAACTGCTCACCGCTCAGTTTCACTTGCTGCGGCTCTGGCAGGAAATGAATCTCACCTGCCCGGACCGTAGAAAACAAACAAAGTGACAGGAGAAATGTAAGGCTATATACTACATGCCTCATTTCACAATATCTTTTATTTTAATCTGCTGAAATGTCATATGTGCCACACTGCTCTCATACAAAATGCCAATCGTTTCATTGTCCACCAACGTAAGACAGGAATATCCCCAACCATCGGCCTCGTCTATCAACAACTGATGTTCAGGCAACCAGGTCACTCCTCCATCCAGACTGGCTTTTATAGTGATATGGTTTCTTCCCTTCGTTGTATCAGGATTGGAGAAGAACAAAAGATCTCTGCCAAGCACATTATCCTTTGCCTCTACTTTTATCAGACTTGCCATACACACCGGCTCACGCAAAGCACTCCGCGAAGAAATATGTTCTGTCCACGTTTTGCCTAAATCCCTGGTTATAGATACCGCGCGACTTCCACCCCGGTTATCGCGCATGTTCAGCATCAATACACCAGGCTCTACTTCCGCCACTTGTGCCTCGGTAGTATTGGTACGGGCATAGTTATGTATTTTCCAGGTTTGTCCCCGGTCCTTACTGTACATAATACCGGCATTAGGTATACGTGTGGCATCAATAAACTGAATAGGAAACACCAGCGTACCGTCTTGCATAGTGATGCCACGCCCCGGTCCTTGCAGCAGGAAATACCAGGAAGGATCTTTCACCTGCTCCGTGATGTTGATCGGAGCCGACCACGTCTTTCCATCGTCAGTACTCTTTGTCATCATCAATTGCGCCGTATGATTCATATCCATTCCCGGATGCGAACTCACCCACGCCCGTTGATTGCCCATGCCGTGCGTCCATGCAGCAACAATCCATATTGTATTGGTCTTTGTATCTACCAGAATAGACGGATCTCCTACCCCATTCTGTGCAGCAGGCAGTCCTCCATATTCTCCGAATGCCAGTGGCAAACGCATTTTTTCCCATGTCTTTCCACCATCCGTACTCCGGCTTAAACCTACATCGACGCGCTCCTGCAAATCAACACTGCTATTATAGCGCACGTCATACACTCCCAACAGCGTACCTTTGTTGGTAGTCACCAATCCCGGAATACGGAATGCGGCCGACTGATCATCTCCGGCATGACGCACGCCTACCCCCATGCGGTGTTCTGTTTCTTTTGGAGATACAATATCTATAAGTGCTTGTTTACCATCCACTGTCACAGAGGCGATACTCGCCGTAACCTTAGCGGCCAGCGGAGTGGAAGGCTTCATCTGCAAGCTGACCCAGAAATAATTGACACCTGGAAACAGATCTTGGCTGCCCTTCAATGTTACTTCGGCATTAGGATTACTCACTTCGGCTTTTTTGATTGAATAAGACGGATTGGCAGCCAGCGTATTTCCCACAGCATGGCTGGAAATGTATTCAACCGGTGCAAAACGGTTCTTATGCTCATTCTGCAACGCCTCTGTACCGCTATAATAAAGTTTCACCGATTGAATATCTGAAAGCCTTGTTCCTTTGTCAAATTTCAAAACCACATTATTCAGTTTTTTGCTCTCTTGTGCATTCAGGCGCAGATAGAACAGAACGTTGTCTTGTCTTTCGATCAAGACAGGGATACGCGCTTCCTTAACGAATATAGTATCTGCTGCATAAAGTACAGGTGTAGTACATAAAAAGCAGAAAAGGAGAAACAGAAGAGGGGTATTTTTCATGGTAATGATTAAAATTGTATGAATATTATTGAGGACAAAGATACTATTTTTCATTTTATTAGGATATGGAGATAATTAAGTTATTTAGCATATATAAAGTCTATTCCATATTATCTGTTTTAGGCCGCAAAAAATAGAGTTGCAACGCCAATGCTATCAGAACAACAACGCTAAGCCATGCAAAACCCAATCCCAGATTGCCACCATCGGTCCAGCGTCCCAACAAACTGGTAACTGCTGCTCCGGCAAATACACCAGTCATATTCATTATACCATAAGCCGTGGCTCTATATTTAGTTGACACAAACTGGCACAGAATAGGCATGTTGTTCGCATCGAAAATGCCATAGCCCACACCAAACAGCAAACCTGCTCCCACGATGCCTGCTGTATTGTGGCCAAATCCCAACAACATCAGCGCCGGAATTGTAAGTCCCAATCCGATAGCACCGGTATAAACTCTACCACGGATATTCTTCAATACCCATCTATCCGAAAGAACACCCCCAAGCAATACACCGACGAAAGAAGACAAAGCAATCGTAATAGTTGACATTGGTCCCGCTTCGGCCATCGGAATATTCAAATTTTCGGCAAACAATGTAGGCAGCCAGTTCTTTGTAGCCCATCCCGGAAGGCTCGGTGCGGCAAAATAGAACAATATTACCCAAAATGCAATGTTACTGAACAGCAAAGAAAGGCCTTTGAATACAGATGATTTCTGCTTCGGCTCCTCTCTGCGCAAGCGTTCAATCTCAATATGCTCTTTATTCTCATGTAAGAACAACACCAGAATCAAAGCATAGATAATGCCGATAATACCAAACCAATGAAAAGCAGTATGCCAGGAGTATGCCGCTGCTACCGTAGCACCGAAGCCACCGATAGCCTGCCCTGTGTAAAGCCCCGTCATGTGTATACCTACTGCCAATGACCGGGATTTATCCTGATGCCAGTCGGCAATCAGTGAAAGCCCTGCGGGAATATAAAGTGCTTCACTAACTCCCATCAAAGCACGCAACCAATATACCTGACTGAACGTTTCGGCATATCCCATACCAAAAGTGACAGCAGACCATACGAAAAGACTCCCTACAATTAACCACTTTCTATTCAACCTGTCGGCAATCATACCGGCTACGGGGCTCATAAATCCGTATATCCAAAGAAACACAGCCATCAAACGGCCGAAATTAGTAGCTGATTGTAGTTCTGCAATATCCAGTTGCATGGCGTCTTTCATTGTCGAAAGCATCTGACGATCCATGTAATTGAGTAATGCCACTCCCCAAAGAAGAGCTACCACAATCCATGGATAAATTTTTGAGTTTTTCATAATATGTAGTTCTTTTTATTTATTATTGCGTACTTCCTGCTACGGTTTATACTTGTCTCTAAAACAAGTATCTCTCTCATCAACCGCAAATATAAGAATATACTTTCTCTTTCAAACCTCACTATTCAGTGAGGTTATCTATTGATAGTCAACACATTCAGAAGTACTATTCTTTATATTATAAAAGTACGTATTTAATGGAGTGTTAAATGTACACTTTTACTATACAAGAGTGTACACTTTCATACTACAAAAGTACGTACTTTTACAAAGGAAGAATCCGATCTTTAACATCTACGTTAATAATGTTAATAGAAAATGCCATTAAAAACCATAAACAATTCTTATGGCAATATATATATTGTTGTTTTAAGGTAGTAATTCCTGGCAAAGTACATAGCCCTTCGTTAACATCCGGGGGATGTGGAAAGGACCTTTGAAAATGTTACCTTTTGCCGGTTGTGAGACTGTTCCGTTGCGATGAAGATATCCATACCACTCGCCAAAGTCGCTATCAGGAAAATGAGCGTATGTCCAATCACTGATTTGCTGATGCATAGCAAGATATTTTTCATCTTTTGTTGCCTGGTAAGCGTAGAGTGTAGCGATAATAGCTTCCGTCTGCGGCCACCAGAATTTCATATCATGTGCGTAATCCTGTGGGGGCAGGTTACGACAATCGCGGAAGTTGATGATACCACCGTGTTCTTTATCCCATCCCCACTCCCAAGACCAGTCGAGAATGGTAAGAGCCATGTCAGTAAGCTGTTTATCCCAATTACGGTACTTGGCTTCTTCAAGGATAAACCAGGAGGTTTCAATACAATGGCCCGGGTTGATGATACGTCCGTTTATGGTATCAATAAATTCACCATTAGTACCCACTGTCTCCAGTAATGCTTTAAACTCCGGATGCATAAAGTCCTTTTTCAGCAAAGCAATAGAGTCATCAATTTGCTGGTCGAGTATGGGATCGGCTATGGCAGCCCGAATGCGCGAAGCTGTATTTATAAGGATCATAACAATCGAATGCCCCTTTGTATGTACCGTTTCACAATATTTTGGCTCCAGAATGCCGGGAGTCTGGAGAAAGCGCTGAATGTCTTTAAATAAGTTTAAAGCCTTTTCTGCATAAGCCCTTTCGCCCGAAGCAATCGCATACTCCGCCATAGCAATGGCTGCAAAGGTTTCGGAGAATACATAACGGCGTTTACGAATGGGTTCTCCGGATGCTGTAACTTCAAAAAACATGCGCCCATCCGAATCAAAACAGTGATGTTCTATGAAATCAAGTGTGCTCTTTGCCGCAGCCAACCAGTCGGGGTTCTGCTCAATATGATTGTATGCATAACTGCATGTAAAAGCAAAACGCCCCTGAAACCAAACGGATTTGGTAGTGTCTATCAGCGAACCATCACGATTTAAACAAGTATATATACCTCCATTCCGGCGGTCCAGACCATGCTTCAACCAAAAAGGCATAATATTATCCAGCATGTCAGCCTTGTACGAGGCCGACCATGTCTGTAGGTATTCAGTTACATTCATAAAAGTAAATTTAAAATTTATTGCAACGCTCAAAGAAGTGAATGGCCTCTAACTCAGCTTTCAAACGTGCTTCTTCTTCATCAGTCATATTCTGGAACGGAGTACGGTTCTTGCCAAGATCCAGACCTATCAATTTCATTATTCTTTTACCACCAACAATATTGCCCCGATAGTGACAAATCACATTGATAACCTCTTGAGAGAAGTTCTGAAGTTCGCGTGCTTTCTCCAAGTCACCTGCATTCCATGCGTCGATAATACCAACCAGGTTGCAACCATTGTAATTGGTAGTACCACCAATTCCTCCCTGAGCACCTCCCATAGCCAGACAAGGAAGAATCGTTTCATCCTGTCCATGTAACATATCAAATTTACCGTTCTTGTAAAGACGACATTGGTTATACTCATACAAACTCTCGTACGTATACTTAATACCTGCAAAGTTGGGGATACGTCCGTCTACCGCTTCAAGGAAAGCTACCATAGACAGAAAGGCGCCGTTAAAAGCAGGAATATGATAAAAGTAGAAAGGCAGATTGGGGGCACCACAAGCAATCTCTTCACAATATTTCACCAACTCTTCTACGCGACCTACCTTAGGAAAAGGAGGAGCCATTGCACCAATTCCCCATGCACCTATCTTTTGTGCATGTTCTGCCAGACGCCGGCTCGACTTCACACAAGTACTGCCCACATGAACAATCACTTTGAAGCCTTCGGGAGCTACTTCAATCCAACGTTCGGCCAGCTTCATGCGTTCTTCTTCCGTCAGCATATAGCCTTCGCCGGAAGAACCGTTGATAAAAACACCTTTCAAACCATTCTTTGCTAACATAGCGGCATAGGCTGCAATCGGCTCATAATTTACTTCCCCATCCTCATAAAAAGGAGTAAAAGGGGCATCAATCAATCCAATAATCTTTTCCATAAGTATACAGTTTTCATATATCAAACAATTTATTTAAACATTCATGCTGCAAATATAAAAACTTCTTAATTAACAGCAAGCATATTTCTAAATTATTTTATTATCATACCTATACAAAAGTTATATTATTTATTATATCTCCTTATATAAACCAATAAAGAAAGAATATTAATAAATTAAAGAGGCAAAACGAAACGAAATATTTAAAATACTTGTATATTTGTTCAGCATTAACCACTAACATGGCATATATGAAACATAATCTGCTTAAAGAAATAGAAATGGGCTCCAAAAATGCCCTTGTGAAGAAGAGAATTATTACACATTATATATACAACGGTAGTTCAACCATTACCGACCTCTCAAAAGAGATGGATTTGAGCGTACCAACCGTTACCAAATTCATAGATGAAATGTGTGAAGACGGATATATCAACGACTATGGTAAGCTGGAAACAAGTGGTGGAAGACACCCCAATCTGTACGGACTCAATCCGGAATCCGGCTACTTCATCGGAGTAGATATCAAGAAGTTTGCCATCAATATCGGACTTATCAACTTTAAAGGAGATATGATGGAACTCAAAATGAATATTCCCTATCAATTTGAAAATTCAATAGAAGGACTGAATGAACTGTGCAAACTCATAGCAAACTTTATAAAAAAACTCAATATCAATAAAGAGAAAATATTAAATATCAATGTAAATGTATCAGGGCGGGTAAATCCGGAATCGGGTTATAGTTTCAGTCAGTTCAATTTTGAAGAACGCCCGTTGGCGGATGTCTTGACAGAAAAACTTGGCTATAAAGTAACAATAGACAATGATACGCGCGCCATGACTTACGGAGAGTATATGCAGGGATGCGTAAAGGGAGAAAAGAATATTATATTCGTCAATGTCAGCTGGGGACTGGGTATAGGGATCATCATTGACGGAAGAATATACACCGGAAAATCGGGATTCTCGGGTGAGTTCGGACACGTAAGTGCTTATGAAAACGAAATCATTTGCCACTGTGGAAAAAAAGGATGCATCGAAACTGAAGCATCAGGTTCGGCACTACATCGCATATTACTGGAGCGTATTAGAAACGGAGAGAACTCCATCTTGTCCGACCGCATTTCGTCAGAAGATCCTATCACCCTGGACGAGATCATTGCAGCTGTCAATAAGGAAGATGTCCTTTGTATCGAAATAGTAGAAGAAATTGGTCAAAAGTTAGGAAAGCAAATTGCCGGACTTATCAATATCTTCAATCCGGAACTGGTAATTATCGGAGGAACTCTGTCACTTACCGGAGATTATATCACACAACCGATAAAAACTGCGATTCGAAAATATTCTCTCAACCTGGTGAATAAAGATTCGGTTATTCTCACTTCAAAGCTGAAAGACAAAGCCGGAATAGTAGGAGCTTGCATGCTTGCACGAAGCAGAATGTTCGAGGATTAAACCTCGGACATCCGCTTCATAAAAGCTTTTATACCTTCCTCATCGGTCACATCTGGTGCCCAAGGAGCCATGTTTTCAGGAGTCAATGGAGCATAAGGCCCCTGCTTTATTTCATATATCACCGTACCAGGTTCAAGCACTACAATACAGTGCCATGTACAAGGTGGAATCTCTATTCCATACATACCCTTTTCCGGATTCAGGTTTACCTTCTCTGTCACATTTCCTTCTTCATCAAACAGAATGGCAAGCAAGCTACCGCGAAGAACAAGATATATTTCTTCTTTATCCGGATTCTTATGACGATGCGGAGGTAAATATGTATCGGGTTCCAGCGCATTTAGCATACGATGAATCGGTGCATCCATAGATTCATGGAAATTATAATTCATACGCAGACGCGGATTCTCCTTAGCCTGTCCGGATACCGTGTTCAGCAGAGTTTCAGTAATTAACTTCATAATGCTTACCTCACTTTCTCAATAGCATCCGAAGCAACAGTGACCAATGCACATCCCAACCCCGCAATACGAAGCATTAATTTATTCTTACCCTGACAATCAAGCAATTCACCGGTCGCCCCTTCCAGTTGGCCCCGAGTTACCCGAACCGTTATCCCCGGAGTCAGTTCTTCAGCAAATTCAATAAATTCACCTGTATTCTCTACCATCGAACGAAAGACCTCCATCTGACATTCCGGAATAGAGACATAACGCCCTTCTTCGCGTAACAGGAAAGAGACTCCTTTTACACTTTTAACCTTAGCAACATCGCCCACCGGCAGATGCACAAAGATATAACCCGGAACAACAGGAATCATTACCTTTCTCTTACGATTGTTCCACAAACGAATTACAGACTGAAGCGGCAAATAGCTTTCAATGCCAGCTTTATCGAGCCGTTCTTTCACTTTTTTTTCCGCTCTGCCAGCTGTATAGACAGCATACCAGCAAGAAGTTTTTCCTTCTATTTCTCTGTTTGTTGTTTCCATCCCTTTAATAAGTCTTTAACAAAAAGAATCCATCCCACACTACCAACGCCTGCCAGAAATACAAAGCCAATAAGAATCATGATTTTATTTGGTTTAGCGGGCTTTAAAGGCACCGTCGCTGGTTGTACTACTGTATATACAGGAGTAATCTCCTGTACTTTAGCCTTGGCCATCTGCAATTGCTGAGCAACCTGATTGTATACCCCATAAGCAAGGCTCATCTCATTCTGCAAACGCTCTTGTTCTGTACGAACACTATGCAAAACGATATTCTGATTACCATCGGCATACCGGGCATACTTTTGTTGTGCTGCATAATAGTTAGCCTTGGCTTCATCATATAATTTTTCAGCAAACTTCAGGTCATGCCGTGCCTTGTTGGTACGATAATCTGTAATATAATTCTGCAAACGGCGCATCACAGTATCAGTCAATGCAGCTGATATTAACGGATCCTGCATAGTAACAGACAGGGTAGTCACTCCAGTCTTTTTGTCTACAGACACAGAAATGCGCTTACTCAAAGCATCGGCAATAGCAGCCTCATCTTTAGTTAACATAAATGGATTAACTTTACCATCTCCCTGCCCGGTAGGCTCATCTTTAAACAGAGAAACCACCCACCCCAAAGCTTTAAACGGCGCAGACACGATAGCCCCCCACCACGGACTTCTCTGATGTTCGTCCAGATAGTCGTATAGCCGAATCTTTAACTCACCTTTTTGATCTTCTACCTTTACATCAAACAACTCCGTCAGAAAAGGGGTTGAACTTACAATATCCGGATATAACTCTGGAAAAAGAGCATCATCACCTCCGGAATTACCCAAGTTAACACCTGCCATGGCAGCCAGGGCTCCCATGCTCCCACCTGTTGATTTTCCTGTTGTCTCAGGAGCAAGTGTCACACTGGTAGCATACTCTTTAGGGATACTAAAAGCAACTACAAGTGCTACTATTACAGCAATTCCACAAGTTTTGAAAACCAATTTACGGTTAGCCCAAACCTTTTTGGCCAACTCTATCAAATCTATTTCCTGCTCCTCAACAGGCTGAGGTATTTTATTTTTATCAAATTCTTCGTTCATGTTATCCACGGTTTTTTTATATTATTTCTTCAATAAATTTGCAACCGTAGCTGCCATTGTACCGATTGAAGCAGCCGAGGTAGTCAAGCCGATAATCTGTGCAATATCCACACGCTTACGTTCACGTTTCGTCGGAATAATAATTTCACATCCCGGCTCTACTTTCGCTTTACGCAAACGTTTCACCCTTGATACTGTACCATTCATATACACAATATAAGCCTTACTCTTCTTGGCTCGGGCTCCATAACCACCTGCCTGATCAATATAATGTCCTAACTTAGCTCCTTTCTTATATAATACGGTATTGGGATACATCACCTCACCATTAATGCGGACTGTACTCAAGTATTCCGGTATTATCAACTGATCTCCCTCACGTAATACCATATCATAATCAGAACCCGGATTCTGTAATGCTTTATCCAGTTCAATACCTACCGTATATTGTTCGCTTAGTGCCAGACTTCCCAAAGCTACGGAATCTTTACCGCTACTATGAATAGCCATACGCAAAGTAGCACTGCGAAGAGCACGTTCTTCATCATTCATCCGACGAATAAGACGAGCCCCTTTTGCATAAGCATCAGCAGTCAAACCACCCGAACGGGCTACCAAGTCAGATAAGCGCTCACTCTTCTTCAACAGGGTATATCCACCATCAAAAACAACTTCACCCGAAACGCTGACTTTACGCTGCACCTGATAAGCAGGACTACGACGTACTATAACTTCGTCATAAGGCTCTAACACAAATCCAGGAGTTCCGTCAACAACATAGCCATCTTTTACAGAGAAAGTATATACCTCACCCAAACGGCTGGTAGACGTCATTCCCTTAGGATCTTTCAATCGACGGGAGATATCTACTTTAACTGTAGATGCAGCTTCCAGCAAACCACCTGCTTGTATAATAAGATCCTCCAAAGTGGTATTTTCTGCATAAGGATATGTACCGGGACGCGCAACCTGTCCTCCAATCGTAAATGCTCCACGCTCCTGAAGTTCATGGATACTGGGGATTACCAATACATCATTCTTAATAAGAGGAATATCGGCCACCGAACCATTCATCATACCTTTCAAATCAATAGGTATAACTTCTAATGTCAAATCTTCATGTTCACGGAATAATTGTGCACGATTCAAAAATGCATCACCTTTCAAACCTTCTGCTTTCTGGATCAGCTGTTTCACCGTATTCATATTACCACTTAGCTCATACATACCACTACGGTAAACAGCTCCGCGAACTTCAACACGATTCTCAAAACGATCCAGAATCGAACCTACAGTCACTGCGTCACCATCGTCTAAATGAAATACGGAATAATCCATTTCGTCGATATTGAACAGCTTGTATTCACGTCCACTCTGCCGTACCAGACGGACTCCTTTTGTATAAGCATCACCAGAGAACCCACCAGCATACTTTATCAAAGTAGCAAGTGTTTCGTTCTTCTTCATTTCATAATACATCGGACGTTTCACCTTACCCGATATATCAACTAACTTCTCATAAGGAGGAACGATGATCACATCCCCTTCCATCAGGCGAATATCATCTAACAATTTTCCTTTTAAAATATAATCGTATACATCCAGATCGGCAATGCAGTTACTGCCACGCATCACTCTGATGCTACGCAAACTACCGATATTGTTGACCCCTCCCGCACGATACAACGCATGAAATACCGTAGATAAAGAGGATAGCATATAAGTACCCGGGACAGCAACTTCACCCATTACATTAATTTGAATGGAGCGTATCTGTCCTAACGTCAGTCGTACTTCAGATTCCGGATTGGTACCTGATACCTGTGAATAAATCTTGCTGAATTCTTTTTTGAGAAAGCTGTTTGCTTCTGCAACGGTCATCCCATTCAAATAAACCGGACCTAACAGATTAACCATTATATTTCCCTCCGGAGAAATGGTCTTTCGCATACTGGCCTCATTGGCTCCCCATACATCAATAATAACTTCATCGCCGGGACCCAAACGATAATTAGGCGGAGTAGCCATATTGACATTAGGTTCAAATGTCAAATTCCGGCTATTAAAGATATTGCGACCAAACACCAAACGAGCTGCAGCAGCTGTACCTTCAGTAGTAGGGTCACTTACTTCTGTACTAATAACATCAAATGTTCCGGCTGTCACTTCATCAGAAGCATCCTGCCTCCTTTCTCTTTGTTGTGATGCAACACTTTGATCTACAACGGCAACATCGGCTCCTTGGCCCTCTTCGTATCGTTCTTTTATTCGTTCAGCCTGTTGTTTGGTTACGCCTCGTGCAGTCAATTCTGTTATAAGCTGCTTTTGACTCTTTCCCGATTTTTGTCCATCTTTCACATACTGAATTACTTGATCATCGGACATTTGTGCCATTACTGCCCCAGTCAAAGTAAACGTTAAAAAGAACAGTGTGATAAATCTACGCATAAGATATTCTGATAAATCTTTTTTTGAGTTTCTTCTTTAAATCGGGCGCAAATATAATACATTATTTTCATAATATACATTTATTTCATTCCGAAGTTTCTGAAAATACCTAAAACGAGTAAATATGTCCAAAAATAGTACATAATGAAATCTTGATCCATAAAGATAAAAGTCTTTTTCTAGCAACTATCAATCCACAGAAAATCAACATTATATTAAAGTAAAACAATTGTTAGGCAACTTAAATCTTCCATACAATCACTATCTTTCAGTTATTTTTATATCAGCTTTTTTTTCTGAGTTAGCAAAACAAATATTTTCTTTGACATTTAACATTAAGTCTTATTGCTCTCCTATATTTCATAATATTGTAAATTCTATTTTATCTACATAGCCCTGTTTATACCAAATTTTCCCATTACCCCCCTCCCTTCTACCTATATTTTATCGATATTAGAAATGTAAAACTAATCGCCGAAACCAGATTTTGATAGTGACTACAAATACACTATAATAATTATTATCAAAAAAAGATTAGCTTTCTTTTTGTTTTTTCAAATAAAGCTGTAATTTTGCACGCCGTAAACGAGTCCTGCCGCTATAGCTCAGTTGGTAGAGCAACGCATTCGTAACGCGTAGGTCGCCAGTTCAAGTCTGGCTAGCGGCTCATTTATAAAAGCGCTGATTATAAAAATATAGTCAGCGCTTTGTTTATTTCTAACTGTCTCTTTTTTTAAAATAGAGACAGGATATATAATTCTTAAATATTATATCGTGAGTGGAAGAAAATCCTTAAAAAAAAGAAAGCCTCAGAACAAACTCAAGTTAGGCTGCATCATCATTTTCATCGCTTTAATACCACTTTTTTATGGACTGTATCTCTACATACAACAATCTGAAGCAAAAGACAACGACAATAATAAAACGCTACAACCTATTGTCGCAGTAAATAACCCCCAAAGAGCTATCTACAAAGACTTACCAGAACCTATTGGTAAAAAAACAGAAGCTTCTTTAAATAAAGATTCAAAAGCTTCAATTCCCCAGAAGCAGAAAATCCCCACAGCCGAGGAACTGGAAATCCCGGTAATGACCGCCCCCAGAAAGGGACAGATCATCCGTCACACCGGATATACCGTATCTTATAATGAAAACCTGCGACTGCCCAACTGGGTAACTTACGAACTTACCCGCCAGGAAACGCAGGGCAACGCCCAAAGAACCGACCGCTTCATTGCCGACCCACAGGTGAAGGGGGGCATCGCCACCAATGCAGATTACACCCGCTCTGGCTACGACAAGGGGCACATGGCCCCGGCTGCCGATATGAAATGGAGCGTAACGGCCATGAAGGAGTCGTTTTACTTCAGCAACATGTGCCCGCAACACCCCGAACTGAACAGGCGGAAATGGAAAGACCTCGAAGAAAAGATACGCGACTGGGCCATAGCCGACAGTGCCATCATTATCATCTGCGGCCCCATCGTAGAGGATTCTGCACAGAAAATAGGGAAAAACCGAGTGGTTGTGCCACAGAAATTCTTCAAAGTGATTCTCTCGCCTTTCGTCGACAATCCCCGGGCCATCGGCTTCCTTTTCGACAATGAACGTTCGGTAGAACCTCTGGGCACCTACGTCGTAAGCGTAGATAGCATCGAAACGCTGACGGGGATGGACTTCTTTGCCCCGCTACCCGATGAACTGGAAGATAGCATAGAGGCAAAAGCGGATATCAGGCTGTGGAAATAGTTTCAAGTGTATTTCACCACAGAGGACACGGAGGACACAGAGTTTTTTAGATCTTTGATGAAACGCGGATAAACGCAGATTTTCGCAAAAGGGAAAAAATAAATAGTATTTCACCACAGAGTAACACAGAGTTCCACAGAGTGGTATTTATCTGATAAAACGCAGATTAAAAGACTGTAGTTCTTTATCATACATTTGTTCCCCTTTGCGAAAATCTGCGTTTATCTGCGTTTCAATAAAGATTAAAGAACTCTGTGTCACTCTGTGGTGAAGTATGAATAATTTGCCAATATGCTCATTATTTATCTGCGTTTCATCAAAGATCTAAAAAACTCTGTGTCCTCCGTGGTGAAAACGTCAACGCCTTGCCTCCATCTAGCCAACGCCTTCCCTCCATGCAGCCAACGCCTTGCCTATTTTCTACAAATTCCGCTCCTCCCCTCCAAATATTTCCCCTGCAAAACCTCCGGAATTACTCGGATTCTTGTTACCTTTGACCCGTTTTTATAACGTCAACATTCCCTATGGAAAAGAAAAAGAAAAAAATCCTCATCAGCCTCCTGGCCATCCTCCTTATCGCCTGCGCAACAGCTGCCGGAACCGTTTATTATTACCTTCTGTATCCACAGTTTCATCCGGCCCGCACCGTCTACGTATACATCGACCGCGACGACACAGCCGACTCCATATATAATAAGGTGAAAACCTACGGCCATCCCACCACCCTCACCGGATTCCGCTGGCTGGCCAAATACCGGCAACTCGAAAAAACAATCCACACCGGACGATACCCCATTCGCCCCGGCGACAACGCCTACCACGTCTACAGCCGCCTCTCCCGCGGCTATCAGGAGCCCATCAACCTCACCATCGGCAGCGTTCGTACCCTCGACCGCCTGGCACGCAGCGTAGCCCGCCAACTCATGATAGACTCTGCCGAAATAGCTGCCCCCCTTTTCGACCCCGCCTTCCAGCAGCAACTGGGTTACAACCCCGAAACCATGCCCTGCCTCTTCATCCCCGAAACCTACCAAGTGTACTGGGACATGAGCGCCGACGATTTCTTTGAACGCATGCAGAAGGAACACCGGAAATTCTGGAACGCCGAACGCCTCGCCAAAGCCCAGGCCATCGGCATGAGCCCCGAAGAGGTGTGCACCCTTGCCTCCATTGTGGAAGAAGAGACGAACAACAACGCCGAAAAACCCACCGTAGCCGGACTCTACATCAACCGCCTGCACACCGGAATGCCCCTTCAGGCAGACCCTACCATCAAATTTGCCCTGCAAGACTTCGGACTGAGAAGAATCTCCAATGAAAACCTGCGCGTAGAATCGCCCTACAACACCTATACCAACACCGGGCTCCCTCCCGGACCGATACGCATCCCCTCAGCCAAAGGCATAGACAGCGTGCTCAACTACACCCGCCACAACTACCTGTACATGTGTGCCAAAGAAGATTTCTCGGGCACCCACAACTTTGCATCCAACTATACCGACCACATGGCAAATGCCAGAAAATACTGGAAAGCACTGAACGAAAGAAAGATTTTCAAGTAATTCTGTGATAAAATGACCGTAAAAATGTATCTTTGCCAAAGACTAGAAGTAGGCAAGCGAGTAGTAAAGTAAGTAGTTAAGTAGTCAAGTAGTCAAGTAGCAAGTAGAATAGATAAAATGAAACATTTCTACTTAACTACTTGACTGCTTAACTACTTAACTACTCGCTTTACTACTTACTTAACTACCTGACTACTAAATAAAAATAACCGTGACTAACACTAATTAAAAAACAAAGATATGAGCAAGCAACTCTTACTTGGCGACGAAGCCATTGCACAAGCTGCACTGGATGCCGGACTCTCAGGCGTGTACGCCTATCCGGGCACCCCTTCAACCGAGATAACGGAATACATCCAGATGTCTCCCATTACGAGTGAAAGAAACATACACAACCGCTGGGCAGCCAACGAAAAAACAGCCATGGAGGCCGCCTTGGGCATGTCCTTCGTTGGCAAACGCGCACTCGTCTGCATGAAACACGTAGGCATGAACGTAGCTGCCGACTGCTTCATCAACTCAGCCATCACCGGCGTAAAAGGTGGCCTGATCGTAGTAGCCGCCGACGATCCCAGCATGCACTCCTCACAGAACGAACAAGACAGCCGCTTCTATGGCGACTTCTCACTCATCCCGATGTACGAACCCAGCAACCAGCAGGAAGCCTACGACATGGTGTACAACGGATTTGAATTCTCCGAGAAAACCGGCGAACCCCTGTTGCTGCGCATGGTAACCCGCCTGGCACACTCACGTTCCGGCGTAGAACAGAAACCGCAAAAACCACAAAACGAAATCGCCTTTGCCGAAGATCCCCGCCAGTTTATCCTCCTGCCCGGCAATGCACGCAAACGCTACAAAGCACTGCTGGCCCGCCAGGACGAATTTATCCGCGCTTCCGAAGCATCACCCTACAACAAATACACCGACGGCCCCAACAAAAAACTGGGCATCATCGCCTGCGGTATCGGCTACAACTACCTCATGGAAAACTATCCGGAAGGTTGCGAATACCCCGTACTCAAAATAGGCCAATACCCACTCCCCAAAAAACAACTGATGCAGCTCGTGGAAGCCTGTGACGAAATACTCGTCCTCGAAGACGGCCAGCCTTTCGTCGAAAAACAACTCAAAGGCTATCTAGGCATCGGACTCAAAGTAAAAGGACGCCTCGACGGCACACTCTCACAAGACGGAGAACTGAACCCAGACTCCGTGGCATGTGCTGTGGGCAAAGAAAACAAATCCGAATTCAGCGTACCCTCCGTAGTCGAAATGCGCCCACCCGCCCTGTGTGAAGGTTGCGGACACCGTGACATGTACATCACACTCACCCAGGTGCTGACCGAAGAATACCCCACACACAAAGTATTCAGCGACATCGGCTGCTACACACTGGGAGCCAACGCACCCTTCAACGCCATCAACTCCTGCGTAGACATGGGCGCCTCCATCACCATGGCCAAAGGTGCTGCCGACGGAGGACTTTACCCCGCCGTAGCCGTTATCGGCGACTCCACCTTCACACACTCCGGCATGACCGGACTGCTGGACTGCGTCAACGAAAATGCCGATGTAACCATCGTCATCTCCGACAACGAAACCACCGCCATGACCGGCGGACAAGACTCTGCCGGAACAGGACGCATCGAAGCCATCTGCACAGGACTGGGAGTTGACCCCGCACACATCCGAGTGATGACCCCGCTGAAAAAAAACTACGAAGAAATGAAACAGACCCTACGCGAAGAACTCAACTACCACGGCGTGTCAGTCATCATCCCCCGCAGAGAGTGTATCCAAACATTAGCACGTAAAAAAAGAAACAAGTAAGCCATGAAAAAAGACATCATACTATCAGGAGTAGGCGGACAGGGCATTCTGTCAATCGCCACAGTCATCGGTAAGGCAGCCCTGAAAGACGGGCTATACATGAAGCAAGCCGAAGTACACGGCATGAGCCAGCGCGGAGGAGACGTACAATCCAACCTCCGCATCAGCGACCAACCCATTGCGTCAGACCTCATCCCCTCCGGAAAGTGCGACCTCATCATCTCACTCGAACCCATGGAAGGACTGCGCTACCTGCCCTACCTCAGCCCCGAAGGCTGGTTGGTGACCAACGAAACACCGTTCGTCAACATCCCCAACTATCCCGCACAGGAAGACGTACTGGCCGAAATCGGCAAACTCCCCCACAAAGTAGTGCTCAATGTAGACAAAGTAGCCAAAGAAGTAGGCTCGGCACGCGTAGCCAACATCGTATTGCTGGGAGCCACCATCCCATTCCTGGGCATCGACTACCAGAAAATACAAGACAGCATTCGTGAGATATTCCAACGCAAAGGAGAGGCCATCGTAGACATGAACCTCCAGGCACTGGAAGCCGGCAAGGAAATAGCCGAAAAATTAATCAAATAACACCAATGTGATACAACACAATGTGCCAATTGTCCGCATCCAAACCACCGCAGCACAATTGGCACATCAACTCCATTGCTCCAATTAATAAAAACCATGAATACAACATACTGGGAAGAAGATATAGAAACCATGAGCCGCGAAAAGCTGAACGAACTACAACTGCAACGGCTCCGGAAAACAGTTTCAATAGCAGCAAATGCTCCTTATTACCAAAAGGTCTTTAAAGAACACGGCATCACCGCCCAGTCCATCCAGACACTGGACGACATCCGGAAAATACCCTTCACCACCAAAACCGACATGCGCGCCTACTACCCCTTCGGACTCGTAGCCGGCAACATGCAAAGAGATGGCGTACGCATCCACTCCTCAAGTGGAACCACCGGAAACCCCACCGTCATCGTACATTCACAGCACGACCTCGACTCCTGGGCAAACCTCGTTGCCCGTTGCCTCTACATGGTAGGCATCCGCAAAACGGATGTATTTCAAAACAGTTCCGGTTACGGTATGTTTACCGGTGGCCTCGGATTCCAGTACGGAGCCGAACGCCTGGGGGCACTCACCGTACCAGCCGCCGCAGGCAACAGCAAACGGCAGATAAAATTCATCAACGACTTCAAAACCACCGCCTTACATGCCATTCCCAGCTATGCCATACGCCTGGCAGAAGTCTTTCAGGAAGAAGGACTAGACCCCACAGGCACCACCCTGAAAACCCTCGTCATCGGAGCCGAACCTCACACAGACGAACAACGGAGGAAAATAGAACGCATGCTGGGCGTCAAAGCCTACAACAGCTTCGGAATGACAGAAATGAACGGTCCCGGTGTAGCCTTCGAATGCACCGAACAAAACGGCATGCACTTCTGGGAAGACTGCTATTTTGTAGAAATCATCGATCCCGAAACAGGAGAACCCGTTCCAGAAGGAGAAATCGGAGAGCTTGTACTCACCACCCTCGATCGCGAAATGATGCCCCTGCTCCGCTACCGTACCCGCGACCTCACCCGCATCCTACCCGGGAAATGCCCCTGCGGACGCACTCATCTACGCATAGACCGCATCAAAGGACGCAGTGACGACATGTTCATCATCAAAGGAGTCAACATCTTCCCGATGCAGGTGGAAAAGATACTCGTGCAATTTCCACAATTGGGCAGCAACTACCTCATCACCCTGGAGACAGTCAACAACCAAGACGAAATGATCGTCGAAGTAGAACTGAGCGATCTCTCTACCGATAACTACATCGAACTGGAGCGCATCCGCAAAGAAATCACCCGCCAGCTTAAAGATGAAATACTGGTTACCCCAAAACTTAAACTGGTCAAAAAAGGCTCTCTCCCCCAAAGCGAAGGCAAAGCAGTAAGAGTAAAAGACCTGAGAAACAATATATAATAAATACACCAATGCGCCAATCAAGAGGCCCTCCCTCCCCAAATTGGTGCATTGGCATATCAACTTCTTCAGCAAATAACACGTTGATATGTCCCCATTTTCCTTATTCATTATGCAATTATTAAAGAAAAGAATACAGCAAGACGGAAGATGCTTTGAAGGCGGTATCCTCAAAGTAGACAGCTTCATCAACCATCAGATGGACCCTGTATTAATGAAATCCATCGGAGTAGAATTTGTTCGCCGCTTCGCCGCCACCAATGTCAATAAAATCATGACCATAGAAGCCAGTGGCATTGCCCCCGCCATCATGACCGGCTACCTCATGGACCTCCCCGTTGTATTTGCCAAAAAGAAATCGCCCAAAACCATTCAGAACGCATTGAGTACCACTGTACACTCCTTCACCAAAGATCGTGACTATGAAGTAGTTATCAGCTCCGACTTCCTCACCCCCGAAGACAATGTGCTCTTTGTCGACGATTTTCTCGCCTATGGAAATGCCGCCCTCGGCGTGCTGGACCTGATCAAGCAATCGGGCGCCAATCTGGTAGGAATGGGATTCATTATAGAGAAAGCCTTTCAACATGGCCGGAAAACACTTGAAGAACAAGGTGTACGTGTAGAAAGCCTGGCCATCATCGAAGATTTATCAAACTGCCAGATAAAAATCAGATAATCCTGTAGCGCGAACTACAGGGAACACTTTATATTCGGATTTTAGAAATCCGGCCGCCGTCAGTCATTTTACATTCGGATTAAAGTATTGCCCCTTTTTCTTTGTAGCTTTCCCATACTGCACAGCCTTCTGCGGACATACATGATAGCAAGCCAGGCAGGAAGTACAATCTGCTCCCCAAACCGGTTTCCAACCCACCATCACGATATTCAACATCGGACAAACCTTCTCACACCGCTTACAGGCAATACAAGCATCCGTTACATGAAATTTTCCTACTGATATGCCCTTCTTGATAAAGAGAGGATTAATCAACTTCGTTTTGATAAAAGGAAAACGCCCTTCGTTACACTGAAAAGATTTAGTTCTCTCCTCAATCATCTCTCCCACTTCGGCCACTCTTTGAACAGCATCATCCAGCTTCCGCTTCTCCACCTCCTTAGAGTCTACATCAAACCCCGGAAGCAGTACATAATTATTAGGCATAGTAACCGAGAATCCCGCATCACATCTCCATCTCTTCGCAGCCACCGCGTCGCAAAACACCTGCTGAGCCAACCCGGTATCATCACCACACGAACACACAAAAAAGAAATACTGACTATGATAATTAGACAAAGATAAACCCTGCAAGAATTGGAGAACAATAGGAGGAGGCCCCCAGGAATAAATAGGAAACACAAAACCGACCTTCTCTTTATCGGCCAACTCGTAATGGGTAACTGCATTCCGCATAGCTTCCGGAATGAATATCAATTGTTCTTTCAGCACACCAGCAAGCTGCTCTGCAATCCACTTAGAGTTTCCTGTACCAGAAAAATAAAATATCATAAAGAGGAGGGGTATAAAAAAGCCGCACCGACGATGTGATGAAACTCTGATAGAACAAGATTTGAGTGCTCGCCCCCTTTGTAATCCACCGACATTAAGCTGTCCCGAAGGATGTGGCCCGCCATTGAGAGCTGAAGCGTTCTCGGTTTATCAGATTAATTTGAAGAGTTTCCCGATCAAGTCGATACGGCTAATATTTTAACTACACAAATGTAACAACTTTGTATGATATAAACAAGGAAAAGCCGCTTTTTGTTTACCCTCAAAGTAACTTTTCCTCCCATCCAGAGGGAGTTCCGGAAAAGAAAAATGCCGGTTGCTTTACAGCAACCGGCACCTATAATTCTTACACTGTGTGACTTAAGCAGCTTTTGCTTTAGCAACTACAGCCTTGAAAGCTTCCGGATGATTTACTGCTAAATCAGCCAAAACCTTGCGGTTTATTTCGATACCGGCTTTGTGCAAACCACCCATCAACTTAGAATATGACATTCCTTCAAGACGTGCAGCAGCATTGATACGTTGTATCCAGAGAGCGCGGAAGTTTCTTTTCTTATTTCTACGGTCACGGAACGCGTATGTCAAACCCTTCTCCCAAGTGTTTTTAGCTACGGTCCAAACATTTTTTCTTGCACCAAAGTAACCTCTGGTCAATTTCAAAATTTTCTTTCTTCTTGCTTTTGAAGCAACATGATTTACTGATCTTGGCATAGTTTTACTCTTTTTTGAATGTTAGCGCCGTTACTTCACGTAGCGAACTTAAAGCTAATGCATTCGGTTAATACTTTAATAATACTTTTACGCTTTTGATTACTTCATAGCTAAGAGCTCCTTAACCTGGCTTACATTTGTTGCATCAACAGTTGTAGAGTAGCACAGATTTCTTTTTCTCTTCTTAGTTTTCTTAGTCAAAATATGACTGTGAAAAGCGTGCTTTCTTTTGATTTTACCTGTTCCGGTAAGGGTAAACCTTTTTTTAGAACCGGAGTTAGTCTTCATCTTTGGCATCTTACTTGATTTTAAATTATTAAATTATATGGCAACGCACTATACCTGGCGCGTTACGCATTTCTTTCTTATTCTTCAGTTGGCTCTTCGCTCGCTTTCGGAGCTGCAACTTTGGGCGCAACTACCTTAGGAGCAGCAGGCTTTTTAGAAGTCCCTTCCTTCTTTTTAGGAGAAAGCTGGATAATCATACGCTTCCCTTCCAAAACAGGCAACTGATCTACTTTTGCATAATCTTCCAGATCATTGGCAAAACGCAATAACAACACCTCACCTTGTTCTTTAAAAAGAATAGAACGTCCTTTAAAGAATACATAAGCCTTCACTTTGTCACCATCTTCCAGAAATCCTTTCGCATGCTTCAACTTAAAGTTATAATCATGGTCATCTGTCTGAGGTCCGAAACGTATTTCTTTTACGTTCACCTTCACTTGCTTGGCCTTTTGTTCCTTCTGACGCTTCTTCTGCTGGTAAAGAAATTTAGAGTAGTCAATAATACGACAAACAGGGGGTTCTGCATTAGGTGAAATTTCCACCAGGTCAAGTTCTTTTTCTTCAGCCATCTTCAAGGCCTGGAAAATAGGATATACCTTAGGCTCTATATCATCGCTTACGATGCGTACTTCTTTGGCTCGAATCTGTTCATTGATTCTGTACTGCCCTTTTAAGCTGTCATTCTTCATCAAATAACGTTTACTTCCTTGTTGTTTTTTATTGTCTACCAATTTATTTTAATTTATTAATTGCGCGCAAAGTTACCACTTATTTATCATATTCTGAACTTCTTCGTTCAAAATTTTAGCAAATTCTTCAAATTTCATAGTCCCTTTATCGCCTTCACCTTGTCTGCGAACTGAAACTTCACCGTTTTCGGCCTCTTTCTCACCCACAATCAGCATGTAAGGAATACGTTTCATTTCATTATCGCGTATCTTACGACCAATCTTTTCATTACGATCGTCAACAATCGCACGGACTTCGTGTGTTCTCAGATACATCTTTACCTGTTCTGCGTAATCATTAAACTTTTCACTGATTGGCAGAATGACTACCTGATCGGGTGTCAGCCACAACGGGAACTTACCAGCTGTATGCTCAATAAGCACTGCCACAAAGCGTTCCATCGATCCGAAAGGAGCACGATGAATCATCACCGGACGATGTTTCTGATTATCAGATCCCATATATTCGAGTTCAAAACGCTCCGGCAGGTTATAATCTACCTGGATTGTTCCCAACTGCCAACGACGACCGATGGCATCTTTCACCATAAAGTCAAGCTTAGGACCATAGAAAGCAGCCTCTCCATATTCTATTTTAGCCTTCAAACCTTTTTCTTCACAGGCTTCAATGATGGCTTGCTCTGCCTTTTCCCAATTCTCATCACTACCGATATATTTCTCACGATTAACCTTATCACGCAGAGAAATCTGAGCCTCAAAGTTAGTAAAGTCCATCGAACGGAACACAATGGAGATAATATCCATTACGCGAAGGAATTCACCCTTCACCTGATCCGGACGGCAGAAAATGTGCGCATCATCCTGTGTGAAACTACGTACACGAGTCAAACCGTGAAGCTCACCACTTTGTTCGTAACGGCATACCGTACCAAACTCTGCAAGACGCAAAGGAAGGTCTTTGTACGAACGCGGGAAATTCTTATAAATCTCGCAATGATGCGGACAGTTCATTGGTTTCAAGAAGTACTCTTCGCCTTCCTCAGGGGTATGTATCGGTTGGAAAGCATCTTTACCATATTTGGCATAGTGTCCGGAAGTTACATACAACAATTTATTACCGATAGGCGGAGTTATCACTTCCTGATAATCATAACGGGTCTGGATACGACGCAAGAACTCTTGCAGGCGCAAACGAAGTGCAGTTCCCTTTGGCAACCACATCGGAAGTCCCTTACCCACTGTATCAGAGAACATAAAGAGCTGCATTTCCTTACCAATCTTACGATGATCGCGCTTTTTAGCTTCTTCCATCAGTGTCAGGTATTCATCCAGCATTTTCTTTTTCGGGAAAGTAATACCATAAATACGAGTCAGCATCTTACGGTCTTCATGACCACGCCAGTATGCACCTGCCACAGAAGTCAGTTTGATAGCCTTGATCGGAGCGGTTGTCAGCAAGTGAGGACCACGGCAAAGATCTGTAAAAGCTCCTTGCGTATAGGTAGTAATATGACCGTCTTCCAATTCGGAAATCAATTCGCATTTGTAGGTTTCACCACGATCACCAAACATTTTCAAAGCATCGTTTTTTGCAATGTCTGCACGAACCACAGCCTCTTTCTTTGCCACCAACTCTGCCATTTTGGCTTCAATAACCGGCAGATCAGCTTCCTTGATCACAGCTTCACCCGGATCAACATCATAGTAAAAACCATTCTCAATAGCCGGCCCAATACCAAACTGTATGCCTGGATAAAGTTCCTGCAATGCTTCTGCCAGCAAGTGAGCACTTGTATGCCAGAAGGCATGTTTACCTTCTTCGTCCTCCCACTTATAAAGTACGATAGAAGCATCTTCATTAATAGGGCGACCTAAATCATAAATTTCACCGTTCACGCCACAAGCCAGTACGTCCTGTGCCAGTCGCGAACTGATACTTTCTGCAATTTGCAAACCGTTCACTCCCTCGTTATATTCACGAACAGAGCCATCGGGAAATGTTATCTTTATCATAATGTGATGTTATATTTTTCTTTTTAGCACGCAAAGATAGTGCAAACCGAGAGCAGAATAAAATGAACTCGTTCATTTTTTATGCCAAGGTGCAGTTTATATTTACTTTTTGGTGCAAAAATAGCTAAATCTTTTTGAGTTTTCTATTATTTATAAAAAAAATGTTATTCCATCTGATCGGTGAAACGTTTAATAATATTGTATGCCGAAACAATACCCAGTTCACCTGCCTTACTCAAATCTGTAATACCTTGCTTATTATTACCCAGGAAAATATGGGTCAATCCACGGTTATAATACGCATCTGCAAAATCATGATTCAACTCGATGGCTTTGTCATAATCGACCAATGCAGAACGATAATCTTTCAACATTGCCGACACATTGGCACGATTGTAGTAAGCATAAACGAAATCGGGTGCCAAAGCAATCACACGGTTTAAGTCTGCTATTACCGCATCATAATCTACCGCGCCGATCTCCTTATGAGACGAATCGATACCCTGTTTGGCACTTGTAGCTTCTTCGGCTTTTTGATACTCCAACTGTTTACAACGCACCAAAGCTCTCATAAAGTAAGCAGGGAAGAATGTATCATCCAGCAAGATGGCTTGTGTCAGGTCGTCAACCGAACTTGTAAAATCTTGTACAAGATAAAAATCGAGCGCACGGGCAAAACGTTTCGCAGCACTCTTCTCATCTTCCACAATGGCAGAAGTATGAGCATCGATCAATGCAAAATGGAACTTAACCTGCTCTTCAGTCAATGGCGCTTCCATATTAGTGAGACGCAGGCGCTTCGGGAATATACCCGTCTGGTTCAGTTCATCAATGTAGGTATGATAGTTTACGGAACGCTTCACATCACTCATCTTCTCATAATAAGTAAGTGCAAACATCGGTTCGGGCTTGATATTCACGTTGCGATCCTGTACCCTGCCCCGGTAATCGCTCTTGTACTGCCGTTCCTGTTCAGAATCGTCTGCTATCACTATCTTACGATAGTTATTCATATTTTTATCCGACTTCTTACGTGTCTTGCCTTCGTCTTCCTCATCTTCATTATTCTCAGCCTTATCATCTTTATTATTTTGTGCCACATCTTTATTTGACACACCATTCTGACGATCGAGCTGCATCTTCATAATTTTGAAATCATCCGCTTCGGCTCCTTTACGGTCTCCTATTTTCTTTCTGGCTTCAGCACGCTGATAATAACCGGCCAGGAAGTTAGGATACTGATCAATAACTGTAGTATAATCCTTAATCGCTCCCCGGTAATCTCCCGTTTGTGCACGCAACAATCCACGGTTAAAGGTAGCCATCATATTATCCGGTTCTATTTCAAGCACAAAGTTAAAATCTTCAATAGCACGGTTATCATCTCCTACTTGTGCACGCAGCAAACCACGGTTATAATGCCCGATAAAATTGTTTGGATCTATATCTAAAGCGAGGTCATAGTCGCTCATGGCCCCTCTCAGATTGTTTTGATGGAAGCGAGCCAAAGCACGATTAATATAATTCCCGGCATTCCGGGCACTCAGGCGAATAGCCTGGTTGAAATCGGATTCGGCCTCTGCATACTTGGATTGTTGTAACTGTACAATAGCCCGTGACGACCATGCATCCGGATCATATTTATCCAGTTCGATAGCTGTATTAAAATCATTCAGTGCCCTGATAGTATCCTGCTGCTTTAAAGCCACTTCACCACGCATAAGATAGGCTCGTGTATATTTGGGAGATATAGCCAATAATTTACCCAAATCTTCTTCTGCAGCTTTATAATCTTTTTTCTGAATATGGCATAGAGTCAGATTGTGCCACAACGTAACATTCTCCGGGGCATAAAACAGGGCTTTCTGATAATCTTCAATCGCACCACCATACTTATTCTGCCGGATACGGGCCAACCCTCGAATCTGGTAAGCTCCCACTACAAAAGGATTACGCTCGATAGCTTTATCACAATCAGCCTCCGCACCCTGAAAGTCATCCAGATTTATTTTAGCCAGGCCTCTGAAAAAATATGGCTCGTACAAATAGGGTTTCGCATTGATTACCTGATTAAAATATTGGATAGAAAGCACATAGTCTTCAAAATAAAGCGCATTACGGGCAATCATCATTACCCGCTCTGTATTTATTTGAGCATACACCAGCGTGGGCAGTAGCATAAGTGCTACTAATATCTTTTTTATCATTGGCCTTTGAATACTACTTAATAAGTGAAGCAAAAGTAATGCTTTTCGGCTATTAAACAGGGATATCGGTTAACTTTTTATATTTTTTGAGTATTTAGCCAAGAAGATTTACGATTTGACGATTTACAATTTACGATTAAAGTTACTTTTTTTTATAAATAAAACATTTATCAATCGTAAATAGTAAATCGTCAAATCGTCCAATCGTAAATCCCCCTCACTTCACTTGTTTCATCTTATATGAGCTACGGGCTTTTCCTTTCAGCATTGTATTCAGCTTTCCTTTTATCATCTGTTTACGAAGCGGAGAAATGTGATCAATAAACATTTTACCATCCAGATGATCGAACTCGTGCTGCATCACACGAGCCAGATAGCCTTCTACCACCTCATCGTGTTCAACGAAATTCTCGTCCATATACTTCACATGTATACGGTCTCCTCTTTTCACTGTTTCATGAATACCCGGAAGGCTGAGGCAGCCCTCCTCCATTGCTACTTCGTCTCCTCCCACTTCGAGTATGTGAGGATTAATATAAGCACGATTAAAATCTTTAAACTCCGGATAATCTTCTGATAACGGATCCAATGTTATGGTTACAACCCGGATAGGGAGTCCGATTTGAGGAGCAGCAAGACCAACCCCATCGGCATGAACCATTGTTTCAAACATGTTCTCTATCAGTTTTTTCAGCTCCGGATAATCGGGCGTAATATCTTCGGCCACCTTTCTCAATACAGGCTGGCCGTATGTGTAAATTGGTAAAATCATATTTCTTTCTTATTCCTTATTTATATTATACGGTTGTCTCTTTACTAAAAACGTTTACTTTCGAGATATGTTTGCAAGATAATAGTAGCACTGATTTCATCTACCAAAGCCTTATTCTGACGATCTTTCTTTTTCAACCCGGCCTCCAGCATCGTGCGATGTGCCAACACAGAAGTAAAACGTTCGTCTACAAACTCAACAGGCATTTCCGGTAATTTTTTCTTCAGCAAACGGACAAAAGGTTCAATATACTTCATATTTTCAGAAACCTCATTATTCATCTGTTTGGGCAAACCAATAATGACACGTTCTACCGGTTCTTTTTGTACATAACCTGCTATAAAGTCCAGTAACTCATGCGTAGGCACAGTTGTCAGCCCATTTGCGATAATCTGCATTGTATCGCTAACAGCAAGCCCTGTACGTTTCCTACCATAATCTATTGCTAATATTCTACTCATAATTGGGGTACAAAAATACGATTATTATTTTGATTACATCTCATTAAGGTACAAAAAAAGGACGTCTGCAACAGACGTCCTTTCTCTCATTCAGAGCTTTCGCTCTATAGAACCCATATTTTATTCCAGAATCACTACACGGTTCAGGAAGTTCTTACCGAACATATTGTCAGTTCCACCGAAGCCAACCAGTTCAAGCTGATCTTTGCTTACGCCTTCTTTAACAAGTGCGTCGTAAACAGCCTGAGCACGTGCTTCAGACAGTTTCTGATTCCACTTAGAGCTACCGGTTGCCTTGTCAGCATATCCGGCAATCTTGTATTTCTTATCCGGATTAGCCTTCAGGATCTTAGCTGCCAACTGGATGTTAACCATGCCATAGTCGTCAATCTTAGACTTGCCAATCTGGAAGAAAATAGCACGAGGACCGGCTACTTCTACTTCCTTCACAACTTCCTTAGTCACAGGTTTCGCATTAGCCAATGCATTCTTTGCATCTGCTAAATCTGTCTGAGCCTGTGCCAGTTCGTCGCGATATCTGTTCAATTCATCATTGATAGCGCTCTGGTCTACTTTACCTCCTGCAACAAATTTCTTACCGCCGAATGTATAAGTGAAACCAGCTGTTAAGTGCAGATAACCGTCTGTACTTGCACTACTATATGCACCCAAGATAGCAGGAGTCACCTGTCCACGAGCTTCTATATCAATAGCCCATTTAGGGTTGATGTTAAATTTAGCTCCCAAACCGACACTTGCTCCTACAAGCCAACGCAACTCATGATCGTTCGGAGTTGTCTTTGCAGGATCTATCTTAGTTTCATACAAAAGACTTCCGTCAGGCTGAACTACACCTTCACCGGTTGAATATCCGAGCTGCCAGCCATCATAGTTCTTAACGACATTCATAGAAGGACCAACAAAAAGCATTCCTTCGAATACACGTCCAGGTTTGTAACCACAGAACAAATTGGTCAAGTTCAACATTCCGTCCAGGTTGACACCAACATAGTTTTCTTTACGTTTTACCTTGTTACCCGTTTGCAAAAACGGATATGCAGTAAACTGTTTGGATTGCCATCCATAAACCTGTCCACGAAATCCCCAGATAGGATTGATAAATTTACCCACCGATACATTGATCAGCGGAGTAATGGATTTGCTAAATTTGGAATCCGGATTGGTTGAAGCCTGTGCTCCTACTCCTACGCTCACAAAGATATTGTCCTTCCAGTTTTCACTGTAGTACTTCTCTTTTTCCTGAGCAGACACCGAAGCAGCAGTCCCCGCCAACAATAAAGATAATATTACTAACTTATTTTTCATTGTTTTTTGTTTTTAATATTCAACTCTTTTTATTCTTATTCACTTTCATTCCTTGCAACAGCCTTATTTCAGGCAAAACCTGAACATCAACCCACCAGTGAAATACTTCATTTTCTGAAACTCCACCTGCGCATGCAAATGATTGAACAGCAAATAGGTGGCACCCAGTGCAAAATCCTTCGAATCATATTCGGCAATTAACCGCAACTGCGGATGAAAAGACGGATTATATGTAATACCTGCCGCAATTCCATTTAAATGGTAATCTTTTCTCCTATTATATAAATAAGAGAGGTGTACCCCGATTGTCTCTTTCCCCAGTTGAATGTGCTTAGTTGCAGCTAAATAAAAACGGCTGTAATATCCATTTCCACCCGTAGGAGCTACCACTTCACCAGAAGATGTGAACGGATCCGAAGTTCCTATCACCACAGCCGGTGTGTATTTCCAAAACTGGCCTTCCTTTAAAGCACGCAACCGGATTGAGAAATACCGATCCTGATTCGTAAACCCTGTATAACCATAAGGTTTTAGTCCCAATGCTTCAGCTTTGAAAAGCGTACAGGTATACGCTACTTCCAGCCAGGGCATTATAGTTACATTCAGGTAATAATTGTACGTGTGGTAATACCACTTAGGAGGAGTTATCTCCTTATTCATAAAATTGGCACCCAGCATTACTGTTTTATCTTTCTGCATCTCTGCCGAAGGAGCATGCAGCAATCCTGTGGTTCCATAGGTTAATTGAGCTGAAAGCATATATGGTATACTTATAAGCAGTAATACTATGTAAATGCGCTTCTTAGCCATTTCTTCACTTATTTATATTTATATGCTTTCAGCCTATGCTATTTATTCAGCATCAATAATACCACCACCGGAAAGGTTGTCATTTCCATGACCATGGCTATGTCCGTGTCCATGTCCGAATGTATAAGTTTCAATACCTACAATTACATGATCAGCGGTCTTAACAGTTACTGTTACCGGTTTCTCATTGATAGTAAACGTGTAAACAGTAGTCAGATAAACTTGCTGAGTTGTAACTTTTTCAAGGCAAGTCCATGGATCAATTGTTTTATTCTCTTCTCCGGAAACTGTTGTAAAAGGCTCAGCAACAATACCTTTTTCTTCCATATAAGCTTTTATAACAGAAGTAACTACAGCATTTGCTTTACTATCTGTAAATCCAGCAGATGTAGCAGCCTCTTCTATTGAAGATATTTCAGTACCTTTCTTTTGGTTATATTTTACTGTTACTGTAATAGCATTTTCAGTATCATTCTTTTTACCAACTACAGTTTCTACAACAGCATCTTTTACTTCGTTAGAAGTGCCAACAGAGCTTTCGCTATTAATAACAGCTTTAAATTTAGAGAAGTGACTTATATTCATAGTATATACGCCATCACTTCCACGTACAACATCACCTTCTGAATCTCCCCATTTACCATCTTTTTCGTAAACAAGTTTCATTGTACCCAACTGATTAGCCCAAATATCGTTAAACTTAACAGCAATAGGCTCACTAAACTTAATTCCATCAGGAGTACCTTCATATACTCTCATAGCCTCTTCATCCGATGCCTCTTCACCAACCAGACGCTGAATATTAACTTCAACATCTGCAAAATCTACGACTTTACCATCAGGCAATGTAATTGTCGTACCTTTTTTAACTGCAGCAACATCACCATCTGTACCAGCAATTTCAGTATCTTGTCCCGGTACAATCGGAGTAGAGCCTTCCTGAGCATTGGTATTCAAAAGTACACCAAGAGAAGTCATATCATCTGCAAAGTTCTTTGTTACAGTATTTTGACTTCCATCAGTACGCTCATAAGTAACAAACAATTTATAATTTGCAACTTCTTCTTTTTTAACCTTAAAGGCAAAATGACTTGTATTGGTAACAATTGATTCAGGCACATCCACACCGTCTTTAGCCACCCACGCTTTTACAACATTCACCAAATTACCATTAGAAGCATTTGTAAAGTCAGCAAACAGCATTGTATATTCTGTCATATCACCTATTAAAGGCATATATGCAGAAACAACTACCGTAAGATTAGGATCACCTTTTGGTACATATACTTTATTTAAAGAAACCAAAGTAGTGAAATCCTGCAATGTCTTCTGAGCACCTGCAGCCACTTTCTCTACAACATTCAGTGTATAAACACCATATTCAAGATCCTCAAAACCAGCTACTGCTACACCTTCTTTAGTTATTGTAGCTTCGTATCTTGACGGATCAAGCAAAGCCATTGCCTCACCACCATATGCCTGAACTTTTATGTTATACTTAGCAACTTCTTCAGTTACAACAGCATTAGGTTTCAAACCAATTGTTTGAGTATAAACAGCCGACTGTCCGGGTTTTATCGGTGCAACATTTACAGAACGAGTAAATTCCTGATCTTCATTATACCCCTTTACTTTCACTGCAATAACATTAGTTTCCGCTTTCACAGCTACAGTAAAAGAGCCATTAGTCAAGGTTACATCAACATTATTCACTTTTACATAATCTCCGGCTGCAGCATCCAACTTAAGATTCTGCATTGTCGATGCATCAATCACTGTACCATTTAAAGTATAAGTAGCTTCTGGCAATACAGTCTCTCCTATTGGAGCATCCATATCCAAGCCATCGTCTTTATAACATCCGGTTAAAAGAGCCCCAGATAAAGCTACAATAGCCAATGCCATTTTAGCATTAATACCATTAAAAAAACTTTTCTTTTTCATCTCAATAAAATTAAAAATTTAGTAATTCTGATTTAATAAAATATGGGTTAAAACTATTATTCTGCATGATATTCTCACCAGGACTCGTTCTGTATCCTTTATAATAATACCGTTCATTTCCTGCATTATAGGCTATCCCCATGTTTTTAGACGGAGTCACACGTGGAATATACCCCTTACGTTTGTACCTATATGGCGGAAGAGCAACCTGGAAGCGAAAACCTCCATTAGCCCTCACTCCTTCTGCTTTCATAGCATAAAAGCCTATAGACGTATATCGAAAATGCCTTATTATATCAAGACGTACCCCTTTCTCACCTAATAAATATTGCTCGGCCTTCAAAGTGGTCTGCAAATTAAACTGGGGCCAATAAAAACTGCCCCCAATACTCCACGTAAGCCTTTGTTTGCTTCCATATACATATTCAAAACCATCCCAATAATAAGTCCCAGTTGTCCCTATTCGTCCCTCTACACTAAAACGTTCATCCTTGAATGGATGAAACAGCTTCAAATCAACCCCATATCTCCCAGCATTAAAAGTACCAACTGCCAAGGTACCCCATATATTATAAGGTAGCCGAACAGTTTGCTGCAGAGTAAGAAATCCCGGGTGTACTTTACCCGCACGTGTTCCATACCCATCATTATATACCGGAATCACCACTTGCGCAGTCAACTTCATCCCTTTCCAAAACGAAACTTCAATAGCCGGAGACAAATTAAACAGCACTTGATAAATCTGAGTTATTACCAAATTCTTTAATGATAACTCAGGGTATATTGTAACATCCACTTTAAATAGTGAACTATTTTTTTTCTTTCCTTTAACCTGTTTTCTCCAGTTTTTTCCAAGGTTATAGCTAACTTCCCAGTCTTTCCGATCAATCTCAGAAATACTATCAGCAACTGTTGGCTGATAATACAATGATATCTGAGGAACGTTATTGTCCAAAAAAATTAACCTACATGGCTTATTCTGTGGTAAACCCATCCTTTGGACAACGTCAACAGCTTTGCCGATTCCTACTCCATTCAGGCGGTAGGCCGTATTCTCCATCACATAAACACGTTCCTTATCATCTTCATGCCAGCCGACATTCTCAAAACCCATTCCAACTAAAGTGTTAACAGTCTCTTCTCCTGTTTGGCTCATTCCCTTTGAGGAAAGCAAACAGAATAAAAAGATCGCTATACAGCGTATTATATCGCTATTATTTAGGCCTTTCCACATGTAAGAGACTTTATATCCCATTCTTTAGTTTTATCTTAAGTGTCATCTTTATGATGCGAAATACGACGCAAAAATAGGTACATTTTTAATAATACCAAAGAATTTTACACGAAAAATCAAAATATTGTATTATATTTTTTTATTCTTGTTACGGATTTCTCAAAATAGATACCAAATCGGTAATATTCTTTCTGAATGTTACAAAGAATAGCGCTATTTAAGGTGGTTGCAACTGTACAAATGAAGGTAAAAATGTAGTTCAATAAAGAAAGGAAAAGAGTATCAATGTTGTCTTTAATTACCATGCAATAAGAGTTTATTATATCATAGAACCAAAAGTACGTACTTCTATACTCCAAAAATACGAATTTAACTATGACTTAAATACGTACTTTATATACATAAGAGTACGTACTTTTATAGTCAATGATATATATATTCTCTAAATACTGATAATCAGCATTATGTTATCTCAGGAATGAGGGCAATTGCTTTACTCTTGCTCTCATCTACAATCTTTGCATAGATCTGAGTTGTCTGGATATTTGTATGTCCTAACAATTTAGAAACTGTATATATATCAGCTCCCAAAGTGATCATCATAGTTGCGTGGGTATGTCTCGCAACATGAAAAGTAATATGTTTTTGTATCCCTGCATCCTTTCCCCAGCGAGATAATATTTCATTGGTTCTTCCCAAGGATATCAAACCATTAAAAACCCGTTCGGTATCCAATGCTTTACCTCTCTCGGGTAACTGTTTTAATGCTTCAGGACTAAGAGGAAGAGATATTATTTCTTGAGTCTTTTGCTGTATTATATGTAATTGAGTATTACCAGCTTTATCTTTCCTGAGATTCTCCCAGGTCAATGCAGCAATGTCCGAGTGTCTTAATCCACAAAAACAGCTGAATAAAAAGGCTCTTTTTAACATTTCATTATAGAAATGAGTTTGAGACAACAACCGTATTTCGTCCATGGTCAAATATTCCCGTTCAGTTCTTTTTCGTTTAGGTTTATCTTCATTTTTTATTTTATTCATCGGGTTTGTAGATAAAACATCTTCAACAACTGCATATTTTAGGCAATAGTTTAACTCTTTCAGATAGCATATCTGGCTATTCACATTGATCAACTTTTCTTTTTTACTATGTTTCTGAGTTGCAGACTTTAAGTACTCCATAAACCCTAATATGTAGTCTTTATCAACAGCTTTTAATGAAATTCCACTTTTATCATATCTCTGAAGATGGTGAATCAAGGTATTCATCAAAGCTCGTTTTGCCTTTTGAACCATGTCTCTATTTGCCAAATAGCCTATATAGTCAGTAAGTAGCATATTTGACCTATTCTTATTTGCATCGAAGCCAAATTTGCCATTTTGTAACGCTATAATTTTCTGAGCTTTAATAGCATTAGCCAACTTAAGCGTTTCTGCATTTCTATCCTTATCTATCCGGCTATTTTCCGGAATAATATAAAGTTTTAAAAATTCATATCTTCGCTTTTTATCCATATAAATATCGAGATAAAGTGATAAACACCCATTCGACAATTGTTTTGACCGAAGTTTAATCGGTTCTTTTATTCTAAGTTTCTTTTTCATATCTGTCTACTAACCTATCATTAATATATACACCTTTCTGTTCGGAGTAACAAACTGGTAACATCCTTCATAAAGGGTAATTAGAACGTAGTACTTATTTCTATTGTTTATGCTATAACGTTTATTACTATTAGGACTAATTTATAAGGAATAAAGTATTACAATGCAATGACCTGTTTTATACGTCTATATATGGTTTCTCTTGAATTTAGGTAATGAATTATTCTTTATAAGGTAAAGAAAAAAAATATGAACCTCCATATGTAAATAAATAGTAACATGTTGGTAACAGTAATACTACTATTATAGCTGATATAACGTTCTTTATATCTATTTATTTTCTTGTAATAAAATTGCATAATACACTGTGGTGTAATAAACTACTATTGTTTAGTAGGTTTGTGGTTATATCTAACTACATATCCACAGAATAAGCCATGCAGACTTATTTTTCTGGATAATAACATTCCGCAAATTTCGCTTTATTATCAGCCAGTTATAGGCGATAGTATTTCTGAAATTAATCGACAAGACTGGGAAGTTAATTATAATCTGGGCAAAAACTGGAGACAAGCAACAAAAGGTAAGAAAAAAAACAGTTCACTGTTTAAAGTAGATATAGTGGTTTATCCGGAATTATACTTTAAGAATGTGGTTATCACACAAATTTATCAGGTATTATTCAACCTGTCACCAGCAATAGAGGTCTCTCTTTGGAAAGGAATGAAGTTTACCACACAAATGATATTGCCAATATATAATGATGGATACCCGAATGGATACGGGAAAGTACGTCCGGGATTTGTTGAACTGGCACAAAGTATAAGACTACCTTATAATACATTTGCCAGACTTGCAATAGGGCACTTCAATAATGATAGATATGGCATGGATTTACAAATGACTCACCACTTGATATGGGATGAAAGATTTACCATTGAAGGGCGTGTTGGATATACAGGAACTGGATATTGGGATGGATTTACATTGTATTACGGAACCAAAAGACGTGTAACCTGGTCTGTAGGAGGAAGTTTTTACTGGCCTAAATACAACGTAGAAACATCTTTAAAAGTAGAACAATATTTATTAGGTGAAAAAGGAGTCAGAATTGACTGTATCCGTCACTTCCGTTATGCATCTATTGGTTTTTATGCAATGAAAGCCGATGGAATTAAAGCTAATGGAGGTTTCCGTTTTCAGATAACTCTTCCACCTTATAAATATAAACGCAAGGGGTATATACCGCGCATAACTACTTCTAATAACTTTGGTATAGCCTATAATGCAGGAAATGAGCGATATTATTATAAAGGATATAAAGCTACGCCCTATGAAAACATAATGCAGAATAATAGTTTTAACCCATATTTTATTAAATCAGAATTATCTAATTATTAATTTTAATTTTATTGAGATGAAAGTGAAAAGTAAATTTTTTAGTCTTAACGCTAAGTTAGCGTTAATGTTAGTAGCAATTTGCGGTATGTTCGCAAGTTGTTACGAAAAAGAGGAAATTGATGTACCGACACCAAGTACAACACCAGCCAAATATTATGTAAAAGGTATCGTTACAGATGCTACAACTGGCGCCGTAATGACTGCTTTTACTGTAAATGGTCAATCATTTACTCCGGCAAATGGTGAATACTCACTCCAACTTGAAGCAACCGGAGTGCAGACTATTACTATCAAAGCGGATAACTACATTACATTAAGTAAATCTATTGATGTAAAAGCATTGCCCAACGGAGAAACAGGAACTTATGTCGTAGATGCAGCACTCGAACCGGTAGCAATAGACATACCAGATCCGGAATACATGACTAACCAATATAATATTAATGGAACTTTATATGACATAGATGGTAACAAGGTTAAATTTGCAACAGGTGACAAAGTTACTATCGAAGACCAGACAGTGAAATATAATGTTGGCGAAAGTACATTTACTGTTGAAAATGTTACTCCAGGTAACTACATCGCTTTTGTAAATGTAGCAGGATATACAAAAACCTACGCACAGATTGTTATTACAGAAGCTCCTTTGAAAGAAGGTACAGGAGTCAATACTATCGTAACAAGAGCAAACGTTGTTTTACAGAAGATCGCAGAAGAACCGGAACCAGAACCAACAGCTAAATATTACATTGAAGGCAACATCTGGGGAGCAAATAATGTGATAGTAGACGGAGCAACTGTTGAGATTAGCTTAACTAATGGTCAGTCATTCACACCAAGTATCAATAACGGTTACTACAAACAAGAAATTCCTGCAGAATATGTAGGTCCTACTGTATTGGCAACTGTGAAAGTAAGCAAATCTACTTATTATCCGTTTGCATGTAGCTTCCTGATGGTTCCCGTATCAGCAGGCCAGACATCAGTATCCACTGTAAATATAACTTTGATTCCAATCAATAAGGATACAACTGAAGATGGTTCTATTGGTGGTAACACTAATTTGAATCCAGTAGAAAATGGAAAAACAGAGGTTAAAGATAAAGATGTTATCGCACAAGAAGAGGCTACACCGGTTGTAAAAGAAGACGGAACTGAAGTTAAAGTAACAATAAACGATGTTCTCGATGCAATGGAAGAAGCAACAGGAGAAACCGTTACAGCTGATAAAATTACTACTGTTACAACGACGACCGAATTAAATAAAGACTTGGTTTCAGACATCGTAAATGCTGACGGAACAGTTCAACAGGTTAAAGATATTGTTTCATTACCAACAAGTGCCGTAGTTATTTATACTCAAAACGAAGGTGAAGGTAGCACAGTAGCACAGAACATCAACGTATCTCGTGACCTTGCAACAGAAAAAGCAGAAGCAGCTGTACGTACTTATGAAGGTACACCAAAGGGTGTTGTCTTTGCTACCCCATTAAATATCACATTTGGATCTGAAATTGCTACAACAGAAAAAGCTGACTATCTATTGCCTGTATTATATTACAATGAAACAAACAAAACATGGGTAGAAGATAAAGTGCAAGGTGTTGTAAACTATGCAATGCCACAAGATAACGGCCAGTTCAAAGCTGAAATCCGCCACTTCTCTAAATTCAAATTTGGTTTCACATCAAAGATTGACAAGAGTAAAGAAGAAGCTCCTTTAGCTGAAGAATTCAAACCGTATCCATGCTTCACTGGCAACTACGATCAGATTATTACTGTAAAAGGCCAGTATAAGGGTGGTAGCAGATATATTGGTAACACACCTCAGTTGGAAGCAGATGCAAAACTCACAGGAGTGAAAGAAAGTACCAAAAAACATGTAGTTGAACTTTTACAGAAGATGATCAAAGCAGATAACATGAACATTCTGCCTCAGCCAAACTATAAGGATGTCGCTTTCTCTCAGGATATGAGTATTTCGCCTAATCAACAAATTGAAGGTTTCACTATCACAAGAAGTGAAAAAGAAACTACATACTCCATTACAGTTATCAAGGCTGACAGAACTCCTGTCACATTGACTGTAACTGTAGCTTCTGTTGTTTCTTACAAGATCGCTCCAAAACAAACTCCAAGTCATGGTCACGGTCATGGAGACGACCTGAATACAGGTGGTGGTATTGTTGACCTGGATTAATTTTGTGAGTACTAAGTAATTGAATCGAAAGCATTTATAATGTATAAAATGAGTTTAAAACGAATCTATATTGTACTATTACTTATAAGTATACCTTATATGCTTTCGGCTCAATTAACCTATGGAACCACAGGATTGCTGCATGCTCCTTCGGCAGAGATGCAGAAAGATAAAACAGTAATGCTGGGTGCCAATTTTATGAATAAGGAGATAACTCCTCCTAAGTGGTATTACCACACGTACAATTATTACCTGAATGTAACTATAATGCCCTGGCTGGAAGTAGCGTATACCTGTACGCTTTTCAAAGCCGAAGCATTGGGACTAAAACCTTATGGTTATACAGGGTTTACGAATCAGGACCGGTATTTCTCAGTCCGATTGCGTGCTTTGAAGGAAGGCCAATTCTGGAAGTATACGCCTGCAGTAGTTTTAGGGACCTCAGATCCTTTTACTTCATCAGGAGATGTGATAGCTTCCGATAAGGGGAACGGATATTACAGTCGCTTTTATATAGCTGCGACCAAACATATCCGGATAGGTAAAGAAACACTTGGTGTTCATCTCTCCTATCTTTATAACAGGAGAATAGAATATCATTTGAACGGCATTGCAGCAGGTATTACCTATAATCCGTCTTTCCATCCACAGCTACGACTGATAGCCGAATATGATTCGAAAGATTTTGCGTTAGGAGCCACTTATCTGCTTTTTAATCATCTTCATGCACAGATAGAATTGCAAAGGATGAAATATTTCACAGGAGGATTGACCTTTCAATTCCGGTTGAAATAAAAAGAGATAAGAAAGAGTTGAAATATTAAAAATTAAAAACAATGAAAAGCAAAGTAGTAATATTATCTTTACTGTTGACCGGAGCAGCCATCTCAGCTTCTGCGCAGACCAAAGAGAAGTTCTATACCGAAAGGGCTAAGGACAATATCTTTATCAGTGTGGGTGCCGGAGCACAAGGATGTGTAAATCCGAACAACTTTGATTATGGCTTTGGACATGCCATAACTCCGCTGATCCATGTATCAGTAGGAAAACTAATCAACCCCGTATGGGGAGTGCGTGCTCAGGTAGCCGGCATGTGGAGTACACTGTATACTGACTACAACAGAGTGAAAGGCGATTATGCCGAATACAAGAACAAGAAATACTTCACACTGCGTGCAGACGCTATGTACAACCTCAGCAATGCTATTGCAGGTTACAATCCGGATCGTCTGTTCAATGTTTCTGTATTTGCAGGTCCGGGACTGACTTTTTCAAAAACGTATGGCGACATGAACAAAATGAATGCGCTGGTCAACGGTTCAGTTGGCTTGGCAGGACAGTTCAACGTAAGCAAATACATCGACATTAATATTGAAGCAAGAGGCGAAGTTTCTCCTTCTATATTTGGTAAATACAGTAGTGCATATACAGACGGTGCAGTTTCTCTGACTGCCGGTGTAACTTACACATTCGGCGGTAAGAAATTTGTATCTTGCAACTCTAAGGTAGACCAGAGCGCTATCAATGATGAATTGAACAGATATCGCGACGAACTGGCACAGGCTCAGACAGATTTAGCAGATGCAAAGAATGCATTGGCTAATGCGAAACCTGTGACTAAGGAAGTTGTGAAGGAAGTAGAAGTAGCCGGTCCTCGTGCTATTTTCTTCCAGATTGGCAAGTCTAAGATTGACGACTATGGCATGGTTAACATCCAGTTGGCAGCTAAGATCCTGAAGGCTAATCCGGATAAGAAATACAAGATTGCCGGATATGCTGACAAGGCAACCGGTAGCTCTAAGTGGAATCAGAAACTGTCTGAAGCACGTGCTCAGGCTGTTTACGACGCACTTGTTAAAGAAGGCGTAAGCAAAGATCAGCTTGAACTGGTTGGCTTCGGTGGAACTGACAATATGTTCGGTAAGAACTTCCTGAACCGTGTAGTGATTCTGGAATAAACGCTGAAATCAGATACAAACTAAAGTTTTTAATACCAAAAGGCTATCCCACTAAATTTTGTGAGATAGCCTTTCTTATATCCAACTATTTTAAGGAAACCCCATCTTATTTTTGCAATCAATGGCTATTTACATTATCTTTGCGCCCCTAAAAAACAAACAATTAATATGATTAATAACAAAATCCTCAAACTTATCGGTTTGTTCATTTTGGGTATGTGGAGTTTACAGGCTTGTACTGATAGTAACTCTAATGAGCTCCCTACAGATAAAGTGCCGGATAATCCTTACGGCTTAATAAAGGTTACAGAGAATGATCTGGCACCTGACGTATTCAAACTTATGTTGCAGGACGACGAACCTTCAACTACGTATTTTGACAACAGCCAACGTTTCTTTTACGTCAATCAGCCTCTGCAAGTGAGTATTAACGAAAAGCAGGAACTATTCATCCGCTTCTATTCGCCCCGTCCCATACATGGAGTAACAATCTGGGCAAAAATCAATGGCTATGATGAAGAGTTTCAATTGGCACAGTTTGATGTAGTGCCTGCCTTCACCGAATATCACCGGGCACTGCCAATGCTCACCGAAAGCAAACGTTATATCACCCGTTCAGGAAAAGAGATACAAATCATGGCTAACCCACATCTGTCAGCATCAGATTTCTCGTTGAAGACAGATTGTGAGGATAGTTATTATCAAAAACTACTCTCTACCAAAAGCAAATACAGGGTGCGTTTTTCTGCCTACAGCCAACAAGGTAGCTGGCAATTCCCCCTACTCGCCGCCCATGCCAGAGAAACGGTAGCTATTATGCTGAACTTTGCCTATATGTTCTCCTCACCGGAATTTGCCGAGGAATTGGAGAAATACAGAGGTAAACTTCATAGTAACAATGATCTGGCAGTGGTAGACATCGACAAATTGCTCAAACAGGTAATCAATCATTCGGGTTTCCTGGTGGGGCATGTGAGTGGAGTAAACGGTCTGGGTGGAGGAGAAACCTATGGACTGAACGAATGGTGCTACCTTGAACACTATGCAGACGACACGAACCAAACCCACACAATTTTTCATGAATTGGGACACTGCCTGGGCTATGGACACGACGGAAATATGACCTATGAACAAACCGGAACGGGATGGATTACCCTTTGTAATAAAGTGTATACCCAGTTGTGTATTGATAAAAAACTTCCCATCTACTCAAGAAGATTTATGCATACACGTAAACAGGGAAAACTGTATGGTACTGCCCGCTACCAACGCTCTAAATACATCATTGAAGATCCGGAACTGGATGCCATAGACGGTGGTCTGGCCCCGGCATTGAAAGACGACAACGAAAACATTGAAGAAGGAACACCCCTCTCCTGCTCTATTTCTTATGAAAACATCCCGGGAGCTACCAAAGAGACTTTTACTCCAAAAGATGTGTGTGTCTACAAAAAACGCATATATATTGTCAATGATGCAAAAGGGAAATACAGTCTGGAGGTCCTGGAAGAGAAAGAAGGAAAACTAACGCATGTAAAAAGTGTAAAAGAGTGGACTGAGAATACAGAAACCAAGACCTTTGCCGGGAAACCTAACGGGGTTACAGTGGCACATGGAAAAGTATATGTCACAAATGAAGGTAGCCGTACAGATGTATTTGACGAGGCTACACTGGAATTTATTACGTGTATAGGTACAGGTAGTTGGGGTGAAGGTAGTACTCAGACAGTACATGCCTTTGATGTACTTGTGCGTCGTGGATGTGTGTTTATCCGGGACAAGAAACGCGTGTGTGTATTCATGGAAGATGATGTTGTAGCAGGTAGTTACAAGAAAGTAGCCAACTATTGCCGCACAATCAATATGGGTGAAGCTATGGGAACTTATGGACAGGCAATGGGAGCTGACGGACTACTCTATATCACCCACCAAGGTAATCGGAAAATTTATGTATTCGACTGTAACGTGATGCGCGAACAAACGGAATGGAAAGCGCAACGGGTAATAGACCTCCCCGCTTCTCATTCTCCCTACGACATTGCTTTTGTTGGCAAACGAATGTTCGTATCATTTGCCACCGGAAAGAATCAACCGGTAGCCCTGGCAGAAGTGAATCAGGAAACCGGAACAATCCTAAAAGATTATACAACCATAGGTGAACATACCTTCCGTAATGTGGAGAAAATAATGCTATCCCGACAAACACTGTTTGTAATAGACCGCACTGAACGTACCATAACCGATATTCCAATAAACGAACTGAACTAAAAGGAAATAATCATGAAAAAAAAGATAATTCATACAAGCCACCTGCTACTGGCCCTGATGATTGCAGGGGCCTGCTCGGAAGAAGATATGTCAGGAGGTATACCACAAAAACCTGAAGAGCCATATACCAGTCATTATTACTACTCCTATGAAGCAGGACAGCAATTATCGGCTGTGGATTTTGCCCTGAACGAGGGTAAATTTACTCCAGGAGCCACCTATATAAAAGGAGATACACTGTTTGTAGCAAACATACAGAACGGACATTACAGCCTAGAGCTGTATGATAAAAAGAAGAAACAACACCTAATATCACTGCGGTCATGGAAGTATGGAAATACTGATCAGAAATTTCAAAGTCCGATAGAAGCCATCGGAGTATCTCCGGCCAATCGTCTGTATGTATTAAGTAGAGAGACTCGCATCGATGTTTTTGCCCTCGAAGACCTGAATTTCATTACGCGCATTGGGACTGGCAGTTGGAGTGATGGAGTAAGCGGATTGTTTCAGGCACAGGCTATGGCGATTTCCCCGGACGGAAAGATTATTGTTCGCACCAAAAGAGAGATTGCCGTTTACCGGGAAGAGGACGTAACTCCGGAAAAATATCAGAAAGTGCCTTTTTATTGTCGAAGTGCAGCAATAGGAATGGATACAAACAACGGATTTAATCCCCATCAGATGGTACAGGATTCTACCGGTATTGTTTATTTGGCAGATTACGGGCAATACGGTAACAAAAAAATTCAGGCAATAGACACTGCACGTATTGAAAAAGGTGATCAAAAAATATTAATAGATGCAGAAAAGACACTCGATACCAACTTCAACCCTTGCGGTATCGCTTTGCACAACGATCAGATGATGGTGTCTGCCAGTAATGGTTCTATCTATATCTATGATCGTACGAAAAAAGAATGGGGAGACGGTTTCAAATCTGTAAACGGTTACACATTTAAAAAGGCAGAAAAACTATTGATAGCGGGATCAAGCCTCTGGGTTTCTGACACCAATACCAAAAAGCTGATAGAAGTAAAAATCTATAAGAATGAAATACGGGAATACGAGTGATAACTTCCTCGTACTTGTGTAATTATACAACTTAAAAACGCAGATTAACGCCAATTTATCGCAGGTATAATTTAATATTTGCGTAAATTGGCGTTAATCTGCGTTTTAACAACAGCTAATTTTAGTTTTGAGACCCTCTTATTCTTTCATCAGTGGTCAACTATCTAATAAACCAGTTTCACATTATCCACCCACAAGGTGTTTCCCGGAGAACCGATATAAGCTCCTCCATGACTGGCAGTAAACTGAAGAATCATGTGAGTGGGCGTTTCATCCTTATCGGCCCATGCCACTTCACGAACCGGTACACTCTCTCCCTTGCTATTGAGCGAATAACGTTCGTCAACCTGTAAGCGCATCATATGAGGTTTATATATAGGACTTCCGGTTATATCACCATAGTGAATCTCATAGGTAGCATTATTATGCCAATCACCGGTATTATAATAATAAACAACCATCGTACCGACACGCTTTGCAAAAATATTACCTTCAGCATCTTCCCAACGCTTTTGTAAAAGCAAAATCGCTGCAGGAAAATCTTTGCCCGGCACATCGGTTATTTTACTAAACCCTGTAGCGCGAATACGGTTTTCGCGATCAGACATCTTCACTTTATAATCAAACTGAAGAGCAATAGGGCGCTTTGTGAACGGAATCCCCATTCCAAGCATTTTGTTGGGGTTTTTGGTACCTTTAATAGGTTCATGTACCGTGCCCAGAAACATAGAACCGGCAGCAAGTACCGTAATATCCACGAGTCCGAACACTTTCACACTTTCCATACGAGTTTCCAGACGTGCACAATATCCACTTCCCCGCTTTTCGGGAAAAACAGATGTATTTGTCTTTGTGACTCCCGCTACTTTCGCCATCACATTGGAAGTAGCCCAAGGAGAACCACCAAGATTCGTATAAGCTTTTGAACCAGCTATGGTTTGGGTAGGCCCGACGGCATATACATTTTTTGTATTTCCACCAATAATGGCAGACTCTTTTATTTCGCGATTTACCCATTGATCCATATCCCCAAACGGGAGCATTTCTACCTTATGTTGCGCCATAACAACAGCCGAGCATAAAGCAATAAAGCCTGTCGTCATCAGACGGCGATATGTTCTCTTTGTCATCCTTTCTCCTTTCTTTTTAAAGACTATAATCCCACTGCTTCAGCGCAAAGTCCCAATTGTCCTGCACTAACTGAACAGTACGATCATCGTACTTATATTTATTTTTCTTATATCCTTTCTTTCCACCTACATACTTTTCTATTGCTTCACGTGCTTCTTCGAAGCCTGGAATAGAGAGTTTCTGATATATATTCTCGGTCATCGCCAAAGCATCCGCTTCAAAATCCTCAAACTTCACTTCAATCAGATTTCCCTCAGGAATATACTGTTTATCGGCTTCGTACTTATGATACAATTTGGCATAAATAGAGAGAATGTTTTTTTCGATCTCCTCGTTGCTGATATCTTCCAGTTTCAAAGGCTGAATAGTATTGGTAAAGAAACTACGTGTAGACTCAAATACTGTGTACGGGTTACGCATCAGATAAATGAACTTTGCATTGGGAAACATCTTCACCAACTCCTTCACACGCCCCGTATGAGGAGGGTTCTTACTCAGGAACTGAGTACCTTGCGTATTCCACAATGAAATCTTTATCAGTTTTTTAAATGTATCTTCAAACACTTTCAGTTCTTCGTCGGGGATACCATCAAACAACAAATACTTATCAGCATATTCTTGCTGGTATTTGGGCAAAAACCAGAAATTATAATATGTATAAGGCATCATATTTGCCAGTGCAAATTCCTCTTCCTGCGGCAGGTCTACAGCCAGTTCCATATTATCGGTCGGGCGTTTATCGGGCATCAGCCAACTCATATTCTTTTTAAAGAAAGGTTGCCCCCACATCATCAGATGTGGAAAAACAGTCTGATAGGTAGTGTTGTACCCAAAGTGTTTGTCACAGGAAAAGACATTGTGTACAAACGTTGTCCCACTACGCCAATGCCCCAATATAAACACCGGATCGTGCTCTAATGGCTTATTGGCCAGAAGCTTTTCGTAACGGCTGTTTTGCAAAGGAGCCAATGTAGAGAGCAGACGGCATACTGCTTTGGTCAAACGATACTTTCCTTTGTAGGCAGCATCGATATCCCTACCAGCGGTTATCGCTTTAAATGTTTTCCAGTCAGCTCCTACCAGGGTGTTTATCGGAAGTTTATTGAATTCAAGTAATCCCATGTTATTTACAATTTACAATTGACTATTTACAATTGACTATTTACCATTTACAAATTGCACGATCTGCATAGCAAATTGTAAATTGTAAATAGTCAATTGTACATTATTTAATGATTTTCACTGCAATGCCCTGACGTTCCAGATCTTTCACAGCCTTCTCTATCGCTTCATAATGCTTAGGATCAATACCCAGTTTCGGAAGATCCAGCACCGGAACATCATCCATAGTGCGCATATCTTTCTCTTCCACCCGGTCTATAATCATACCAACGGCACTGGTGTTATTGGTGATCGGGTCGATAAGGATGAACGATCCACAGGATTTGTTCTTCTGATAAGGATCAAAGAACAGCTCTTTCGCTGTAGTCAGTACCACACGGGCTATCTCATTCAACGAAAGGAAAGGCACGGCAAATTGCTCCATAGTGTTCACGTCCACCTTGTACTTGATGCTATCAATGCGGGTACGGCTCATATTAGTAGTCTGCTTGATAAAGAAGGATTTGTTCACATCCATTGGTTCCTCATCCATCCATACCAGCATAGCCTCAAAGTTACGATCAACGACAGGCAAATTATTGGGATGCACCAGCATCTCTCCTCTCGATACATCTATTTCATCTTCCAGTGTTAGTGTGACAGACTGAGGTGGAAAAGCATAATCCAACTCTCCGTCATAGGTCACAATACTTTTCACGCGGGAAGTCTTGCCGGAAGGCAACGCCATTACTTCGTCTCCTTTGCGGATAACCCCCGAAGCCACTTTTCCACAGAAGCCACGAAAATCGAGATTAGGACGAAGCACGTATTGTACGGGGAAACGAAAATCGGTCAGGTTATGGTCGTTATCGATGTGCACCGTTTCGAGGAAGTCGAGCAAGGAGATACCCTTATACCAGGGAGTACGCTCTGATTTATCCACCACATTGTCACCATCCAGTGCAGAAAGCGGAATACAATTTACATCGGGGATACCAAGTGGCTCTACAAACTTTTTGTATTCTGACACAATCTCATTGAAGCGCGCTTCGGAGAAGTCTACCAAGTCCATCTTGTTAACAGCAAGCACAACATGTTTAATGCCAAGCAGAGACACCAGGAAAGTATGACGGCGGGTCTGAGTGATACCCCCCGTCCGTGCATCCACCAGAATAATGGCTAAATTGGCAGTAGAACCACCGGTAATCATGTTACGGGTGTATTGTTCGTGTCCCGGAGTATCGGCAATGATAAACTTACGGTTGTTGGTTGAGAAGTAGCGATAGGCCACGTCAATTGTGATACCCTGTTCGCGTTCGGCCTTCAAACCGTCGAGCAACAGTGCATAGTCTATATGTTCGCCGGCATTTCCCATACGTTTGCTATCACGTTCGAGAGCATCCAGCTGGTCTTCATACAATTTCTTACTATCAAACAGCAAGCGGCCTATCAGAGTTGATTTTCCATCGTCCACCGAGCCTGCCGTCAAAAGACGGAGCAAATCCTTCTGTTCGTCTTTATCCAGAAATGCTTTTATATCTAAAGTAGTTCCCATCTTCAATTCTTAGTTTTTAATTTTTTTTGATTAGAAGTATCCTTCGCGCTTCTTCTGTTCCATACTTGCATCCTGGTCGAAGTCGATCACACGGGTAGTACGTTCGCTCTTTGTGGTAGTCATCATCTCCTCCACGATCTTCTCAATTGTATCGGCCTCACTCTCCACTGCACCAGTCAACGGCCAACACCCCAATGTGCGGAAGCGTACCATACGCATCTTAATCTCATCACGGTATTTTTCTGGCAGACGGCCATCATCGGCCATAATAAGATTACCGTCAAGTTCAACGCAAGGACGCTCTTTTGCATAATAAAGCGGAACAATGGGAATGTTTTCCAGGCGGATGTACTGCCAGATGTCCAATTCGGTCCAGTTACTCAACGGGAAAACACGAATACTTTCTCCTTTGTGTACACGGGCATTATAGATATCCCACAGCTCGGGACGCTGATTCTTAGGATCCCACTGGTGAAATTTGTCACGGAAGGAGAAGATACGTTCTTTGGCACGTGACTTTTCTTCATCGCGACGGGCACCACCAAAGGCGGCATCAAATTTATATTTGTCGAGCGCACGCAACAACGCCTGTGTTTTCATCAGGTCGGTATGTACTTTACTTCCATGTGTAAAGGGTCCTACACCTGCATGAAAAGCCTCCATGTTGCTCTCCACAATCAGATTCCAGCCATATTTCTTAGCATATTCGTCACGGAACTGAATCATCTCTTTAAATTTCCATTTGGAGTCAATGTGCATCAAAGGAAACGGTACCTTACCCGGATAGAAGGCTTTCTCTGCCAGGCGAACCATAACAGAAGAATCCTTTCCGATACTATAAAGCATCACAGGATTCTCAAATTCCGCAGCCACTTCGCGGATAATGTGAATGGACTCAGCTTCGAGTTCTTTCAGGTGACTCAATTTATACTCTTCTTTCATTATATTCTTATTTTATAAATCTCTTATTTTTATCTTTTCACTTTTGGCAATATCAACTCCAGCAAGCGGTTAACAGATTCTTCAAGTGAAAGTTTTGAAGTGTCCAACTCGAGTGCCGGATGTAGCGGTGCTTCAAACGGAGCCGAAATACCGGTAAAATTCTTAATTTCTCCTTTACGGGCTTTGGCGTACAAGCCCTTCACATCACGCTTTTCGCATTCGGCAAGCGGAGTGCTGACATATATTTCGAGGAAATCGTCCTGTCCGATAATATTGGCAGCCATTTCGCGGATATCATTGTTAGGACTGATAAAAGCGGCAATAGTAATAATACCGCTATCTATAAAAAGCTTTGAGACTTCGGCTATACGACGGATGTTTTCTACACGATCGGCTTCCGAAAAGCCCAGATTATTATTAATACCACTGCGGATATTATCACCATCGAGGATACGACACAGCAACCCGCGTTTGTGTAACTCACGCTCCAAAGCAATGGCAATGGTGCTTTTTCCGGAACCGCTCAATCCGGTGAACCATATCATCACGCTATGCTGCTTCAATAGCTGTTCTTTATCTTCCCGCGCCAGCATACGATCAAAGATAGGATAAATATGATTAGTTGAAAGTGGAGAGTGGAGAATTGAAAGTTCTTCTCCTTTCGGTTCCTTATTTTGTTTCATGCATATTATTTTTAGTCGTTTTTACAATACTTACTGTTAGTTTTCTTTTTCCCATCTTTTCGTCTTCCGCAACTCTCAACTCTTAAAAGGGCCAAATTAGTGGTATCAAAAATACAGAAATGAGAAAAGTGATAATATTCAATGGCAAACCGATACGAACAAAATCGGTGAACTTATAATTGCCAATACCTTGCACGATCAGGTTTGTCTGATAACCAATCGGAGTAGAGAAACTGGCCGAAGCAGCCATACAAATCACCACAAAGAAAGGCGTAGGATCAACCCCTAATTGTTGGGATATGGCCAATGCCAGCGGAAAGGCTAAAGCTGCTGCCGCATTGTTTGTGATAAGTTCCGTAAACAGATTGGTAATAATAAACAAAATAGCCAACAAAACATGAGGTCCGTAGTTATGGCTTAAACCGATAATATAACTTGCAACTCCATCGGCTACCCCCGAATTTACCATTGCTTTACTGATAGCAAAAGCACAGGCAATAGTAATCAGGATATCCCACGAAATATATTTGGTATATTTACGGGCAGGAAATATTTTGGTCCATGCCATGATGATGGTAGTCACAGAAACAAAAAAGAACATATCCAGCTTGATATTAGGAAACATCTCCTGTGTCACCGGCAATTCACCGACCGTAGCACCCAGAATCATCAGAATGAGCAGAATCAAGGCAAACCAACGTTTCTTCTTACCCGGCACCGGCTCAGTATCTTTTCCGTTGGCAAGCATCACAAAGACAGAAGACTCTCCCCAGGTAGGAATAAAAGTATCGTCGGCCATTACCACTAATGTATCGCCTTCGCGAAGCACAACTTCATTGAGTTTCTCTGTGATACGCTGTCCGTTGCGAGTTTTTATCTCTTTCACTTCTGCCCCATAATGACGCTGGAAGTTGAACTCTACCAGGGTTTTGTTGATACCCGGGAAACGGGCACCCAACACTGCTTCCACGCGATGGAGGCTCTCGCCTTTTTCTTCCTCTTCATCGGGCACTGCCGTATCGGGACGTGCATCGGGAAGGAGCTTTTTAGAAAACAGGAACAAGTAGATAATCCCCGCAATGGCAATGAATATACCCACCTTCCCTAATTCAAACATCGTGAATCCTTCATAACCCGCCTCAAGAATCATGCCGTGTACCACCAGATTGGTAGAAGTACCAATCAACGTACAAATACCGCCCAAAATCGTGACATAAGAAAGAGGAATAAGAAACTTGGTAGCGGGAAGATGAACAGCTTGTGCCCAACGTTTGATAATAGGAGCAAATATTACTACTACAGGAGTGTTATTCAGAAAAGCCGATATAAAAGCAATAGTGGGAAGCATACGAAATTGTGCCTTAAAAACAGTAGTTTTACCTACGGGAAGCAATTTCTTGATCACCTGCCCCAAGGCCCCCGACTGGCGAACACCTTCGCTTACCAGAAAAAGCATGGCAACGGTGATCATTCCTTTATTACTAAATCCTTCGAGCATCTCTTTCGGACTAAGGATACCCGCACAAAGAAACAGTACCACAACCGAAAAAAGCACCATACCCGGACGCATCTTATCCAATATAAGAGCAATCACCATTCCCAATAATGATAGTAGTACAAATACAATTTCAAATGTCATAATCAGTACAAATCAATTAGTGATTTACTCTTTTTCTCTCTACAATAAACCAGGGATTCAACAGGTTTTCTTTGTTGTATTGTAATGGCAACGCTTCGCCAGCCTGATAAATTTCCATTCCTGCTGCACGCGCGATAGCATGTCCAGCAGCTGTATCCCACTCCATAGTCGGAGCAAAACGAGGATATACATCTGCTTTCCCTTCGGCAACCAAACATATTTTTATGGAACTTCCGCTCGATATCAGCTCTACTTCTTCGTACTGTTGCTTCATTTCACCAATATAGGTTTCTGTTTCCGGGGTTAAATGAGAGCGGGAAGCTACAATAACAAAACGCTTGCGTGGTTCGTCTATCGGCAAACGTACAGAAAAGTTAATCAACTCTTCCAAAGAGGCAGAATCGCCCAAAGCCGTGATTCCGGATAGTTTGAATGCCCCTAGTGATTCGGATGCAAAGTAAAGATCCTGCTTCACAGGTAGATAAATGACTCCCATCACAGGAATGCCATCGCGCACCAGTGCTATATTGACAGTAAATTCTCCATTACGCTTTATGAATTCTTTCGTTCCGTCCAGTGGATCGACAATCCAAAGCGTACTCCAATTCTTTCGCATGGCATACTCCATATGCTTACCCTCTTCGCTCAACAGCGGGAAAGGAGTTTCCTGAAGAATCGTAGCAATCGTTTCATGCGCTTTACGGTCGGCAATGGTTAAGGGGGAATTATCGGCTTTTCTCTCTATCTCAAAATCCGATGCCGGATCATTATAGATAGAAAGTATTTTCTCGCCTGCTCTCAGGGCCGCGTCAACAGCAACAAACAAATATTTCTGTTCCATCTTGTTATATAATTATAGCCCTGTTTCCAACAAGGCGTAATAACCCATTGATATAATGAGCTACAAAAGTAAAAACTTTATCTTCTCTCAAAGTTTCCGCACTATCATTTATAACTTCTTTTAGCAATAGCGCTAATATTACTAAAAAAAAGATTTCACCACAGAGAACACGGAGAGCACAGAGGTATTATTTTCTCTGATGAAATGCAGATGAACGCAGATTTTCGCAAATACACAAATGTAAAAAAAAGAAGACCCGTACTTTAATCTGCGTTTTATCCGGATAATAAAGCTCCGTGTCCTCTGCGTCCTCTGTAGTGAAATACCAAACCTATATTACAAAAAGGCAGCAACTTCCCAGCTACTGCCCTTATTCCGGAAGGGTGCTTTCCCACTTCCGATATTACCAAAAAGAAATATTAAAATACTCTGTAAAGCAACCAGGCACCCTGGAAGTCTTTACGGTTAGGGTATTTAGCTTTGAAAGCATCACGAGCCTGTGCAGCGGCCGTTCTATCGGCAAAAGTGCTCACAATCACACGATACATAGCAGATTCTGCATTGAATGCAATAGTTGCATTGTAGCCCTCAGCATCCAAAAAGTCTTTCAGACCTTCGGCATTTGCTTTCAAACCGAAGCTACCACACACTACGCTATAATCTTTCAGGTTGTCGCCATTGCCCGAAACAACCGTTACCTTCTCCTGACGCACACCATTGGCTGCATCTGTAGCCTTCTTTACCTCTACCGGAGCTGCTACAACGGGAGTTACTTCCACCGGAGCTTCTACCTGCGGTTCGGCAAGTTCCTGCTGTTTTGCCTTTTCGTATGCTTTTTTATATGCACTTTCGCTTGATTTACAAGAAGCAAATGCCAGAACCATGCATACACTCATTCCCAATACTACTAATTTTTTCATAATCTATATTCTTTTAGTTAATAAATTTGCATCAATACTTTCTGAAAACGGATACAATATCTTCATACCTAAGCTGAAGAGTGGACGAAGAAAGCTCTTCAATTTGAAATGTCCGGCCCAGTTCATCCCACTGTAAATATTGCTTGCAAAGATCTATATTCTCTTCGGGGCGCAAAATAATATAAATTTTATCATCCTGCAAAGAATAAAGTCCGAAAAAGGTGTGATACGTCTTATCTTCGAGCAAACAGATGGCCGAAAAGCTACCTTTCTGAAAATTATAAAACACACTATCTTCCTTCTGCACAGTGCCGTCGGGAAGCTCATACCGCCTCAATTGCCACTTACCAGTCAGCTTGTCTTCATCATCCGAGCAGGAAGCCACTATCGATAGCAACAAAGGCAAACATAAGAGATACAACCATTTCTTCATCATTCTGCTTTCTTTTTATATGAGATAGTACCTGTGGCCTGATATGTAGGCATCACTAATATCTCTGCTATTTGAATATGTTCCGGAGCCGAAGCTGCGAAATATACTGTTTCTGCAATATCATCACCTGTAAGCGGACGGATTCCTTTATAAAAATTGTCCGCAGCTTGCTTGTCGCCCCGATAACGCACTACACTAAAGTTTGTCTCTACCATCCCCGGCTTTACGTTGGTTACCCGCAACGGCGTATCCACCAGATCGATGCGCAGTCCGTCCGAAAGGGCTTTGACTGCGGCTTTGGTAGCACAATACACACTTCCACCGGGGTAAGCGGCATCACCGGCAATAGAGCCAATATTGATAATATGTCCACGTCCGCGCTCCACCATTCCGGGAACTACCAGACGGGTTATGGCCAACAACGACTTTATATTTGTATCTATCACAATATCCCATTCGTCCAGGTTTCCTTCAAACTCTTTATCAACCCCGATAACGAGTCCGGCATTGTTTACCAGCACATCAATCGCTTTCCACGTTTCGGGCAAAGAAGCCAGTGCCTGAGTTGCAGCTTTACGGTCACGAACATCAAAAGGCAACAAGAATACGCGAACTCCATAAGTCGCTTCCAATTCGTTTTTTAACTCTTCCAGTTTTGCCACATTACGGGCATTAAGAATCAGATCTGAACCTTGCGAAGCAAACTTCCGGGCGCAACCTTCGCCTATTCCACTACTTGCTCCGGTTATAAAAACAATCTTACCTCTCATATTGTTATTACTCTATAGAATTAAGCAACAAAAATACGCTTTAACCTGCTATCATTCGGCCTTTCTCTTAGTTAAATAAGATTAAACCGACGATATAAAAGTATTTACCCCCACAAGTTCGCGTATCTTTGCTCCATATAACATAACGAGCCGCGAGGCTCATTCAACTTTTTTACATGACATTTGAAAATTTAAACATGATAGAGCCCATACTCAAGGCTCTGAAAGAAGAGGGTTATTCCTCTCCCACTCCCATACAAGAACAGTCAATCCCCATTTTACTTCAAGGAAAAGATTTATTAGGATGTGCACAGACCGGAACAGGAAAAACAGCTGCTTTTTCTATCCCCATTTTGCAGAAACTATATAAAACCGACCACCGCAAAGGAATAAAAGCATTGATATTAACCCCAACCCGGGAGTTGGCCATTCAAATTGGTGAATGTTTTGAGGCATATGGCAAATACACCGGACTGAAGCACACTGTTATCTTTGGCGGAGTGGGTCAGAAACCTCAGACGGACGCATTGCGCAATGGTGTACAGATACTGGTTGCCACACCGGGACGCTTGCTGGACTTGATAACCCAAGGTTATATATCGCTCAAAACACTGGACTTCTTCGTACTGGATGAGGCCGACCGCATGCTCGACATGGGCTTTATCCATGATATCAGACGGATACTGAAACTCCTTCCCCAGAAGCGCCAGACGCTTTTCTTCTCGGCTACTATGCCGCCGGAGATAGAGACACTGGCCAACTCGATGCTGACCCATCCGGAAAAGGTAGAGGTGACACCGGCTTCTTCTACTGTGGACACAATTTCGCAATACGTCTACTTTGTAGAGAAGAAGGAAAAGAAGGACTTATTATTGCACTTACTGAAAGACCAGTCGATTGAATCGGTGTTGATCTTCACACGTACCAAACATGGAGCCGACAAACTGGCACGCATATTGACCAAATCGGGTATACGCGCTGAGGCTATACATGGCAACAAATCGCAGAATGCACGCCAGCGTGCCCTGACGGATTTCAAAAATCATACTTTGCGCGTATTGATTGCAACGGACATTGCTGCACGTGGTATCGATGTAGATCAGTTGTCACACGTCATCAACTACGAACTACCCAATGTGCCGGAGACGTATGTACACCGCATTGGACGCACAGGACGTGCCGGACATGATGGAATTGCGATCTCCTTCTGCGAATCGGAAGAATTACCTTACCTCAAAGATATTCAGAAGCTGATCGGGAAAACAATCCCAGTAGTCAAAGACCATCCGTTTGTCACCACCGAAGGCGCCAAGGCGCAGGAGGTGAAAACGGAAGAACTCAAAGCGAAAGCAAAAGAGAATAAAGTATACCGTGGCAGCCGCTCCAATGGAGACTTCTGGAGGCGAAAAAAACAGGCACAAAGAGGAGAACAACAGAAGAAATAAGATATATCCATATAAAAAGGCGGCCGCTTTTCCGAAAGAGAAGTGGCCGTTTTCTTTGCCATCAGCCTCACCAGCATCCCCTGTGAGTTATGAGAGGATTCAGATAAAAACTCTTAAAAAAAATCCTCATCCATAGAACATCCTATGCAATAAATGCGTTATATTTGTAGTATTATCACTTTAAAACAGTAAAATTATGAAAGGACTTAATGTATTAGCAGCTTTTTTAGGTGGTGCAGCAGTAGGCGCAGCACTTGGTATTTTGTTTGCTCCTGAAAAGGGAGAAGACACTCGTCACAAAATAGCAGAGATTCTTCGTAAAAAAGGTATCAAGCTGAATCGCAATGAGATGGAAAACCTCGTTGACGAAATTGCAGCCGAACTAAAAGAAGTAACTGACTAAAAGAATCAAAAACAGAGCCACTATGTTTGCAGACGACAAAAGTATAGAAAACTTTCAACAGCTATTCTTCGAGTTCAAGAAATATCTGGAGCTCCAGAAAGAATATACCAAACTGGAATTGACGGAAAAGCTAACCATACTTCTTTCCACCTTAATCATGGTTTTAGTACTCATTATTCTCGGCATGGTGGCCCTGTTTTATCTCTTATTCGCCCTGGCCTATATCCTCGAACCGCTCGTTGGCGGACTCATGGTGAGCTTTGGCATTATTGCAGCAATCAACATCATACTCATTGCCACAGTTATTATCTTCCGCAAGAAACTTATCATTTCTCCAATGGTAAACTTCCTTGCCGGCCTGTTTCTTAATGATTCAAAAGAATAAGTTATGAACAATCAGCAAGCTACCCCCCAGAAAATCACACTGGAATATATCGCCCGGCTCAAGACAGAGAAACTGGAAGAAATACGCGGACAGAAAAAAGCGATGACCCGAACGGCACAACGAATTTTTGCCCCTCTTGCTCCCGCCACCTCTCAAACAGACGCAATAATGAGATCATTCAATACAGGAATGGCCATCTTTGATGGTGTGGTAATGGGAGTGAAAATAATGAAAAAGATTCGCCGTTTTTTCAGAAAGGGATAAACAAAAACTTATTACCAAAGCAGTATTTCCTACACAGTATTTCGCTTTGCACATTCACCTCCACTTTAGGGTAGAGGTGTTTTTTTGTAAAAAAAACAAGAAAGGAAGCACCTTTTGGAGACCACGCCCGCGCTGCATGCAGGCAACGCCTATGCTACATGTAGTGCGGGCGTAGTCTCCATGCAAAGTATTTGTCTCAAAAAACACTCCGAACAAAATACGATATTAACACTCCTTATACAAAAAATCATCAGGAAATTCTCCTGATGAAACTTCCTATGATCGCAAAATTATCATCCGACTTATCATCTGGAAATTTTCCTGATGATACACGATTTACACCTTATAAGAGAATTAAAACTATAAACAAGGGGAGTTACGCGCCTACGCGCGAGAGCCCCCCCCTCGTAAGAATAAAGACTTTTTTACTTTAAACGTAAGTTTCGAGAATCTTCACGTTTCCTCCCTCTTCGGGAGTAATCGTTATATTCTCTGTCGTGGCAGGAAGCAAAACTGTTTCGCCGGCACAAAACGCCAGCTCGTTGCCTTCGTTGTCTGCCAATCGGCAAGAACCCTCGATGCAAATGAAAATCACGAAAGAATCCAGCTCCGAATAGTCGCAACTGATCTTTTCGGTCATGTCATACAGAGAAGTGGTGAAATAGGGACAAGCCACCAACTCCACCGGTTCGTCTTTCACAGCGTCATATTTGGTGCGATAATCATCGAGCACCTCATAGTTGATAGCTTCGCGTGCCAGGTCGGTATGCAGTTCACGCGTATTACCCTTGGCATCCTTGCGGTTGAAATCGTAAATGCGGTAAGTAATATCCGAAGTCTGCTGAATCTCTGCAATAAATGCACCTGCACCGATGCTGTGAATACGTCCTGCAGGAAGGAAGAAAACGTCACCCGGATGTATTTCATACTCTTGCAGCACATCGGTTATGGTATTGTTGAAAACACGCTCTTTGTACTCTTTCGGTGTGATCTGTTCTGAAAATCCCGAACGGAGTTTTGCCCCCTTATCGGCATCAACAACATACCACATCTCGGTTTTTCCCATAGAATTGTGGCGTTTCTTTGCCAGTTCGTCGTTGGGGTGTACCTGAATAGAGAGATCTTGTTTAGCGTCGATGAATTTAATAAGCAAGGGAAACTTATTGCCAAAACGGGCATAGTTTTCTTCACCAACCAGTTCTTCACGGTATTTTCTCACCATATCGATCAACGTGAATCCTTTATCGGGACCATTAGCCACCACAGATTCATTGTCTTCTACGCCGGAAATCTCCCAGCTTTCTCCTACTCCTGTCAAGTTATCACTCAAGTGCTTGAACGGAAGGATTTTGTCGCCTCCCCAAAGTGTCTGCTTCAGGATCGGTTCAAATTTTAACGGATACATTTTGTTTTTCTGTTAATAAACTTAGATTATAATTCTTGATTTGATAATCAGAGGACAAACATACAAAAAATATCAAATAATACACAGAACCGGGCGTTTTATATTAAATTCATCACCAAAATTTCATAGAATTGACACGAAAGTAAGTTTTAGCCCATGCGAAACTAAACGCTAAACTTTCCTAAATCCTCGAATAGATTTACCATGAATAATTTGGGAGTACGAAAGAATTTAGCTTTATTTGCAAGAAATTTTATATATGCCAGACATGAATAACACATTCCCCACAGAAGAAAATTTATCCGGACTAAACCGGAAGGATTTTCAAAAGGATATCGACGATAAGCAAACAGACTTATTTATCCTCAGAAATAAAAAAGGGATGGAAGTTGCCGTAACAAATTACGGCTGTGCCATTCTCTCCATCATGGTCCCGGACAAAAACGGGAAATATGCCAACGTTATCCTCGGACACGACAGCATAGACCATGTAATAAATAGTCCCGAACCATTCCTGAGCACCACCATCGGTCGTTATGGCAACCGCATCGCCAAAGGGAAATTCACCCTCTACGCCGAAGAGCACTCGCTGACAATCAACAACGGCCCCAACTCCCTGCACGGAGGACCTATCGGTTTTCATGCACGTGTGTGGGATGCCGACCAGATAGACGAAAGCACGATCATCTTCAATTACGTATCGGCCGACGGAGAAGAGGGATTCCCCGGAAATCTGGAAGTAGAAATGACTTATAGACTCGAAGAAGAGGAAAATGCACTGGTCATCGAATACCGTGCTACCACCGACAAAGCTACTGTTGTAAATCTTACCAATCATGGGTTCTTCAATCTGGCAGGTATCGCTACCCCCACCCCGACAGTAGAAAATAACATCGTCACAATCAATGCTGATTTTTATACTCCGATAGACGAAGTATCTATCCCCACAGGAGAGATTGCCAAAGTAGAAGGAACTCCGATGGACTTCCGCACCCCGCACACTGTGGGCGAACGCATTAACGACGCTTTTCAGCAACTTGTCTACGGCGCAGGATACGATCATTGCTACGTGCTCAACAAACAGGAAGCCGGTTCGCTGGATCTGGCTGCCACTTGCACAGATCCCGTAAGCGGACGCGTCATGGAAGTTTATACCACCGAGGCCGGCGTGCAACTCTATACGGGTAACTGGCTCAACGGTTTTAAAGGTTCACACGGTGCCACTTTCCCGGCTCGCAGTGCCATCTGCTTCGAAGCACAATGCTTCCCCGACACACCCAACAAACCTCATTTCCCTTCAGCCGTACTGCTTCCGGGAGACGAGTACCAACAGGTAACGATTTATAAATTTTCTGTCGAAAACTTATAAAGTGGACAATTGACAGTTGACAATTGACAGTTATTATGCAGCATCATATAGCATAACCCACTGTTAACTATCACCGTCAACTGTCAATTGTCTATTGTCAATTAATAACTAAATAACCTAATTTTATAAACTAACAACTTTTTTAAAACCATGACACAACAGAAAAAGAGCTATCTATTGCCTATTGCAATGATGTTCGCCCTCTTCGCTATGATTTCGTTCGTAACAGGATTTACCAACCCTCTCGGACTCATCGTAAAAGAACAATTCAATGCTCCTAACTGGATGACCCAGTTGGGTAATGCAGCAAACTTCATAGCTTATGCCTTTATGGGGCTTCCTGCTGGTATTATGCTGAAAAGAATCGGTTATAAGAAAACAGCATTAATCGCCGTTGCCGTTGGATTTGTCGGTGTAGGAATCCAGTTCCTTTCCGGACAAATTTCTTATGCTCCCGGTGAATTAATCGCTTTCTGGGTATACCTGGGTGGTGCTTTCGTTTCCGGTTTCTCTATGTGTATGCTGAACGCTGTAGTAAATCCGATGTTGAACACACTGGGCGGCGGTGGCAAAAAAGGTAACCAGCTGATTCAGTTCGGAGGTTCTCTAAACTCTATCGCAGCTACTATCGTTCCGGTACTGGGCGGTTATCTGATTGGTACTATCAGCCAGGATACCAAGATCAGTGACGCTAATCCTGCATTGTTCATCGCAATGGGCATCTTCGCTATAGCATTCATTGTATTGGGCAGTATGAAACTTCCGGAACCGCACATGGAGCACGCTTCAGACCACAAGGTGAAAGATACTCACAGTCCAATGTCTTTCCGTCACTTCGTACTCGGAACTGTTGCTATTTTCGTCTACGTAGGCGTTGAAGTAGGTATTCCTAACTTCGTAAACTTGTTCCTGACTACTTCTCCGGAAGCTGCCGGCGCAAAAGGTATCGGTATGGATACAGCTATGGCGGGTTCTATCGTAGGTACTTACTGGTTCCTGATGATGATTGGCCGTCTTTGTGGTGGTGCACTTGGTGCTAAGTTCTCCAGCAAAACTCAGTTAACTACTGTTTGTTTGTTCGCACTGGGCTTCCTGCTCGTGGGTATGTTTGCTCCGGTTGAAGCTACAATCAATATGCCTGTATTCAAATCAGACATCAGCTTCGGTATGGCTAATGTACCTATCGGTATCATGTTCTTTATCCTTTGTGGTCTTTGTACTTCTATCATGTGGGGTGGTATCTTCAATCTGGCTGTAGAAGGTCTAGGTAAGTACACTGCAATGGCATCGGGTATCTTCATGGTAATGGTTTGCGGTGGTGGTATCCTTCCGCTTATCCAAGGTGGTGTAGCCGACGTAACAAGTAGCTATATGGCAAGCTTCTGGGTAATCTTTGCCGGTGTAGCTTATATGCTGTACTACGCATTGATCGGTTGCAAGAATGTAAACAAGAATATTCCGGTTGAATAAACTATTATATTAACCAATTAAAAAGATATTATCATGGATATAGAACACGTAAGAAGCCGTTTTATTAAACACTTTGACGGAACTACAGGATCAGTTTACGCCTCACCGGGCCGTATCAATCTTATTGGCGAACACACCGACTACAATGGTGGATTCGTATTCCCGGGAGCCATAGACAAAGGCATGATTGCAGAAATTAAACCAAACGGGACCAATACTGTTAATGCATATTCTATCGACCTGAAAGATTATGTATCATTCGGGTTGAACGAAGAAGATGCTCCGAAAGCAAGTTGGGCAAGATATATTTTCGGTGTATGCCGCGAAATGATTAAACGCGGTGTTGATGTGAAAGGATTCAATACTGCTTTCTCTGGCGATGTGCCCCTGGGAGCTGGTATGTCTTCTTCGGCAGCACTCGAAAGCACATACGCTTTTGCACTGAATGATCTGTTTGGCGACAACAAAATAGACAAATTTGAACTGGCCAAAGTGGGACAGGCTACAGAACATAACTACTGCGGTGTAAACTGTGGTATTATGGACCAGTTTGCCTCCGTATTCGGGAAAGCAGGCAGCCTGATCCGTCTGGATTGCCGTTCACTGGAGTATCAGTACTTCCCCTTCAAACCAGAAGGTTACCGACTTGTACTGGTAGACTCAGTAGTAAAACATGAGCTCGCTTCATCGGCCTACAATAAGCGCCGCCAAAGTTGTGAAGCTGCTGTAGCTGCTATCCAGAAAAAACATCCGCACGTAGAATTCCTTCGCGATTGTACGATGGATATGCTCAAAGAAGCCAAAGCTGACATCAGCGACGAAGACTACATGCGTGCTGAATATGTGATTGAAGAAATTCAACGCGTACTAGACGTTTGCGATGCACTGGAAGTAGGCGACTACGAAACAGTAGGTAAGAAAATGTATGAAACACACCACGGCATGAGCAAGCTCTACGAAGTAAGCTGCGAAGAGCTCGACTTCCTCAACGACTTGGCAAAAGAGTGTGGCGTAACCGGTTCACGCGTTATGGGTGGCGGTTTTGGTGGTTGTACAATCAACCTCGTTAAAGAAGAATTGTACGACAACTTCATCGAAAAGGCAAAAGAGGCATTCAAAGCCAAATTTGGCAGAAGCCCCAAAGTGTATGATGTTGTAATCGGCGACGGTTCAAGAAAACTCGTATAAATAACAAAAACTAACTTCTATAAAGAGGGACATATCCTAAACAGATGTGTCTCTCTTTTTGTTGATATAAGTACGATAAGGACAAATAGTTATTGTACGCAGCACAAGAAGAGCGCTTTCGGACTTTAAACAAAGATTAAAAAAAGCCCCCTTCTTATGCCCGATAATTAACGTTAAAGACTTATCTTTGCGGAAAATATGAAAACTTAATCATTATAAATATGAACGAAAGCAAACTTATGAACCGTGCAGCGGACAACATCCGTATTCTTGCTGCATCTATGGTTGAAAAAGCCAACTCCGGACATCCGGGTGGTGCTATGGGAGGTGCGGATTTTATAAACGTACTTTTCTCTGAGTTCTTAGTATATGATCCTCAGAATCCCCGCTGGGAAGGACGTGACCGTTTCTTTCTCGATCCGGGTCATATGTCACCAATGCTCTACTCTGTACTTGCACTGACCGGTAAATATACGCTGGCAGAGCTGGCACAGTTCCGCCAATGGGGAAGCCCTACTCCGGGACATCCCGAAGTAGATATCATGCGTGGTGTAGAAAACACTTCCGGTCCGCTGGGACAGGGACATACTTTTGCCGTAGGAGCCGCCATCGCAGCTAAATTCCTTAAAGCCCGCTTCGGTGAGGTTATGAGCCAGACTATCTATGCCTACATCTCTGATGGTGGTATCCAGGAAGAGATTTCACAAGGAGCCGGACGTATTGCCGGAACCCTGGGACTGGACAATCTCATCATGTTCTATGACTCCAACGATATTCAGCTTTCTACCGAAACCAAAGAAGTGACGGCAGAAAACGTGGCCATGAAATACAAAGCATGGGACTGGAACGTTATCGAAATCAACGGAAATGATCCTAATGCTATCCGTACTGCCCTCAAAGAAGCAAAAGCAGAAAGCAAACGTCCTACACTCATCATTGGGAAAACCACGATGGGCAAAGGAGCACGTAAAGCCGATGGCAGCAGTTATGAAGCTAACTGTGCTACACACGGTGCACCATTAGGTGGTGATGCCTATATTAATACAATCAAGAATCTGGGCGGAAATCCCGACGAACCGTTTGTTATCTTCCCGGAAGTAGCCGAGTTGTACGCCAAACGTACCGAAGACCTTAAAAAGATAGTAGCCGAAAAATATGCAGCAAAAGCCGAATGGGCCAAAACAAACCCGGAACTGGCAGCAAAAATGGCCAACTTCTTTGCAGGAAAAGCTCCTAAAGTAAACTGGGACGCTATCGAACAGAAACCCAATGTGGCCACCCGCGCCGCTTCGGCCACCGTACTAGGTGCACTGGCTACACAAGTAGAGAATATGGTAGTAGCATCTGCCGATCTTTCTAATTCAGACAAGACAGACGGTTTCCTCAAAAAGACACATGCTTTCAAACGTGGCGACTTTAGCGGAGCTTTCTTCCAGGCCGGCGTATCAGAATTGAGCATGGCTTGTGTCTGCATCGGTATGTCACTTCACGGTGGCGTTATTCCGGCATGTGCCACCTTCTTCGTATTCTCCGACTATATGAAACCTGCCATCCGTATGGCAGCCCTGATGGAACAGCCCGTGAAGTTCATCTGGTCACACGATGCATTCCGGGTAGGCGAAGATGGCCCTACTCACGAACCCGTAGAGCAGGAAGCACAAATCCGCCTGATGGAGAAACTGAAAAATCACAAAGGCCACAATTCTATGCTTGTACTCCGTCCGGCAGATGCCGAAGAGACCACTATTGCATGGAAACTGGCTATGGAAAATATCTACACCCCGACTGCTCTGATTCTTTCCCGCCAAAACATCGTCAGCTTACCTACAGGCAACGACTATGCACAAGTGGCCAAAGGAGCTTACATCGTTGCCGGTTCTGACGAGAATCCGGACGTAACCTTGGTAGCTTCCGGTTCGGAAGTAGCCACCCTCATTGCCGGAGCCGAATTGCTTCGCAAGGACGGTGTGAAGGTACGTATCGTATCGGCACCTTCCGAAGGATTGTTCCGCAGCCAGGATAAAGCATATCAGGAATCGGTACTCCCGGCAGGTGCAAAGATTTTCGGCCTCACCGCTGGTCTGCCCGTAAATCTGCAAGGTCTTGTAGGTGCTAATGGTAAAGTTTTCGGTCTTGAATCATTTGGTTTCTCTGCTCCCTACACAGTGCTGGACGAGAAGCTGGGCTTCACTGCCGCCAATGTGTACAACCAGGTAAAAGAGATGCTATAATGAAAAAAATCGGATTATGCTGTGACCATGCCGGATTTGAACTGAAAGAATTCGTCCGGGGATGGTTGCAGGCAAAAGGTTGGGAATACAAAGACTTTGGTACTTATTCTGCTGAAAGTTGTGACTATCCTGATTTTGCGCACCCGTTAGCACTGGCAGTAGAAGCTGGCGAATGCTATCCGGGTATTGCCATTTGTGGAAGCGGAAATGGTATCAGTATGACGCTAAACAAACATCAGGGCATCCGTGCCGCACTTTGCTGGACGGCTGCAATAGCACACCTGGCCCGCCAACACAACGATGCCAATATACTTGTGATGCCGGGACGCTTCATCAGCACTGAAGAGGCCGATATGATTCTGACAGAGTTCTTCAACACCCCATTCGAGGGAGGAAGACATCAGAAAAGAATTGATAAAATTCCCGTGAAATAAATAAAGATAAAAAATAAAGAGAGACGCATTACTGTATGTCTCTCTTTATTTTTTATTATAATACTATCCCCCTTCTATCTCTCCTACCCCTTATATCAATCAAAAATTACACCCTTTCAATCAAAATATATTGTACTATAACCGCGTTACTTCGTATTTTTGCGTACTTAAAATCCAATATCCATCAAAAAAACAACAAGAAACAAATGAAGAAACGATTTAGCTTCCTGTCTCTACTGTTAGTAACAGCAATTGCTTTTGCCAACCCGATTGACTTTGACAAAGCTTTCAAAGAAAGTGCTAAGATTGAAAAACAAATCAAGAAAACCTCTTTTCCAAAACAAACCTACAATATCACTGACTTTGGTGCAAAGCCGGACAATGAAACCGAGCCCTGCCACGAAGCCATCAATCAGGCTATTCTCAAATGTAGCCTTGCTGGTGGTGGCACAGTTGTTGTTCCCCAAGGAACCTTTTATACAGGCCCCATTACCCTGAAAAGCAACGTTAACTTTCATCTGCAAGAAGGTGCCATACTAAAATTCCTTACCAACCAAAGCTTATACTTCCCCGGAGTAATCACCCGTTGGGAAGGGCTGGATTGTTACAACGCCCGCCCACTAATCTACGCCTATGGCGAAACCAATATTGCTATTACCGGCAAAGGAACCATTGACGGACAAGGCTCCAACGAAACCTGGTGGCCCATGTGTGGCGCACCCAAATATGGCTGGAAAGAGGGAATGGTGGCACAACGCAACGGTGGACGTGAGCGCCTGCTGATGTACGGCGAAACATCAACCCCGGTTTACAAACGCATCATGACTCCGGAAGACGGGCTGCGTCCTCAGTTAATCAATCTTTATGCATGCAGTACCGTCCTGATAGAAGATGTCACACTACTGAACTCTCCCTTTTGGGTGATTCACCCTCTGTTCTGCGAAAGCCTGATTGTACGTGGTGTCAACATATTCAACCGTGGCCCCAACGGAGATGGATGCGATCCTGAATCCTGCAAAAATGTACTGATAGAGAACTGCACTTTTGATACCGGGGATGATTGCATCGCCATCAAATCGGGACGCAATGCAGACGGGCGCAAATGGAATGTACCCAGCGAAAACATCATCGTACGCAACTGCAAAATGAAAAACGGACATGGTGGCGTTGTTATCGGTAGTGAGATATCCGGCGGCTATCGTAACCTGTTTGTTGAGAATTGCCAGATGGACAGCCCGAATCTCGACCGGGTAATCCGTATCAAAACCAGTACCTGCCGGGGTGGAATCATCGAAAATGTATTTGTACGCAACATCACCGTAGGACAATGCCGGGAAGCCGTACTACGCATCAATCTGCAATATGAGAACCGGGAACAGTGTAACCGTGGCTTCACTCCTACCGTGCGCAATGTACACCTGAAAAATGTAACCTGCCAAAAAAGCCGTCTGGGAGTACTTATCATCGGACTGGATGACGACCAGCATGTATACAATATCAGCGTAGAAGATTCTCACTTCAACAACGTAGCCAAAGGAGGCAACGACATCAAAGGCGCTCACGATGTCACTCTAAAAAATCTGTACATCAACGGTGAACTCGTGAAGTAACAAAACGATTGAGAAAAGGCTGTTCCGGATTCATTCTGGTACAGCCTTTCGTATTCTTTCCACCCTATCCGCTCCTTTCTTAACTTTCATTATTACACTGCTTCCTTCCGGCATTATCTACATATGCAATCCCTCCATTTCTTTTTCTACATTAAATCCATTATACGCTAACAATCAGGTAGTTTCTGCTTAAAAACATAAAATAACAAAATGTCGTTAAAACCCACCTATACACCCTCATTTTTGATAAGAAAAAGTACAATAAGGATAAATTTAACCCACGACATAAGCTGTGTATATAAATAAAAAACTATCTTTGTGGTGCAAACTCTGAAACTCATTTAAATATGAAACAATTGGAGACCATAAAAGAGCTTATCAATCAGGGAGATATAAATAAAGCAATTGAAGCCCTTGATGCTCTTCTCACTCAAACGGACTTCGCCCCCAAAGACGAAGTTTACTACTTGCGGGGCAATGCCTACCGAAAGCAAGGCAACTGGCAGCAAGCCCTCAACAATTATCAATCCGCCATCGAGATTAACCCCGAAAGTCCTGCCTTGCAAGCCCACAAGATGGTAATGGATATTCTGGAGTTCTATCACAAAGACATGTATAATCAATAAACGTAATAAAATCGATAGATTATGGCAAAAATTAAAGGAGCAATCGTGGTCGACACGGAGCGTTGCAAAGGCTGCAACCTGTGTGTAGTGGCTTGTCCGCTCGATGTAATATCACTCACCAAAGAGGTGAATGTAAAGGGGTACAATTATGCCCGCCAAGTATTGGAAGATACCTGCAACGGATGCAGCTCGTGTGCAACGGTTTGTCCGGACGGATGTATCTCTGTGTATAAAGTTAAAGTAGATTAGCAAATTATTATTATGACAGAAGAAGTAGTATTAATGAAAGGTAACGAAGCCATCGCCCATGCAGCCATTCGCTGTGGTGCCGACGGATACTTCGGTTATCCTATTACTCCGCAATCGGAGGTATTGGAAACGCTGGCCGACTTGAAACCGTGGGAAACCACCGGTATGGTAGTGCTCCAGGCAGAGAGTGAAGTAGCAGCTATCAATATGGTATATGGCGGTGCCGGAAGTGGGAAAATGGTGTTGACCTCCTCTTCAAGCCCTGGTGTCAGCCTGAAACAGGAAGGCATCTCTTATCTGGCAGGAGCCGAACTCCCCTGTCTGATCGTAAACGTAATGCGCGGTGGTCCTGGTCTGGGAACCATCCAGCCAAGCCAGGCAGACTATTTCCAAACAGTGAAAGGTGGTGGACATGGCGACTATAAACTGATTGCACTTGCCCCAGCTTCTGTACAGGAAATGGCCGACTTCGTTGGGCTCGCTTTCGAACTGGCCTTCAAATACCGTAACCCTGCCATCATCCTTGCCGATGGTGTTATCGGACAAATGATGGAGAAAGTAGTATTGCCACCGATGAAACCCCGTCGCACGGATGCAGAAGTAATCGAACAGTGCCCATGGGCCACTACCGGTAAAACAAAAGACCGTAAACCCAATATTATCACTTCGCTCGAACTCCGCCCCGAAGAAATGGAAAAGAACAACATCCGCTTCCAGGCAAAATACCGTGTAATCGAAGAAAACGAAGTGCGCTTTGAAGAAATAGACTGTGAAGATGCGGAATACCTGATTGTAGCATTTGGCTCTATGGCACGTATCGGACAGAAAGCAATGGAGCTGGCACGTGAAGAGGGTATCAAAGTAGGTATGCTTCGTCCTATCACTCTGTGGCCGTTCCCCACAAAAGCTATTGCGGCGTATGCCGATAAGGTGAAAGGTATGCTTGTTACTGAGTTGAATGCCGGACAAATGATCGAAGACGTACGCCTGGCAGTAAACGGAAAAATAAAAGTAGAACACTTTGGCCGTCTTGGTGGTATTGTGCCCGATCCGGACGAGATTGTAAGTGCACTGAAAGAAAAAATCATGTAAAGTAGAATTTACGATTGGACGATTTACGAATTACGATCTAGGGAAAATGAATCATGAAAGTAAAGCAGTAAATCACGGAAGTTAAAGAAGTAAATCAAAGCCCCCCAATCGTAAATCGAAAATCGTCTAATCGTAAATAAAATAAAGATGAATCCCGATAAAATAAGAAACGTATTGAATATACTTTTCATCATACTCGCTTTAGCAGCTATTATCGTTTACTTTGTAGCAGACGATTTCAAGATATTCATATACGTATGCGGTGCGGCAATCTTTGTCAAACTGATGGAGTTTTTCATACGATTCACCAACAGATAAGGAGAAAGTTAACAAAAAGACAAGATGCAGGATGGTAAATCCACTTGTCAAATTGTCAACTTAAACCTCATCAACCAAAAAAAATTAAGTTATGACTAAAGAAGAAATAATCAAGCCCGAGAATCTGGTTTATAAAAAACCGACTCTGATGAATGATAACGCCATGCATTACTGCCCGGGTTGCAGTCACGGTGTGGTACACAAGCTCATAGCCGAGGTCATTGAAGAGATGGGAATGGAAGATAAAACCGTTGGTATCTCTCCCGTAGGTTGTGCCGTTTTCATTTACAACTATCTCGATATCGACTGGCAGGAAGCAGCCCACGGACGTGCCCCTGCATTGGCAACAGCCATCAAACGCTTATGGCCGGACCGTCTGGTATTCACTTACCAGGGCGATGGTGACCTTGCCTGTATCGGTACAGCCGAAACAATCCATGCACTCAATCGCGGTGAGAATATCACTATCATCTTCATCAACAATGCCATATATGGTATGACCGGTGGACAGATGGCTCCAACAACCCTTGTGGGTATGAAAACCGCCACTTGCCCTTACGGACGTGATGTAGACTTACACGGATATCCTCTGAAAATTACTGAAATTGCTGCGCAACTGGAAGGTACGGCATACGTTACCCGTCAATCCGTACAATCGGTTCCTGCAATCCGTAAAGCAAAGAAAGCGATCCGCAAAGCATTTGAAAACTCTATGGCTGGCAAAGGCTCCAACCTGGTAGAAATTGTTTCTACTTGTAGTTCCGGCTGGAAAATGACTCCCGAAAAGTCTAACAAATGGATGGAAGAACATATGTTCCCATTCTATCCGCTCGGTGACTTGAAAAATAAAGAATAATGCTAAAAACTGAAAAAACAATGAAAGAAGAAATAATTATAGCAGGATTCGGTGGACAGGGAGTACTGTCTATGGGAAAAATTTTAGCTTACTCCGGACTGATGGAAGGCAAAGAAGTAACCTGGATGCCAGCTTACGGACCGGAGCAACGCGGTGGAACTGCCAACGTAACGGTGATCGTAAGTGATGACAGAATCTCCTCTCCGATTCTAAGTCAGTATGACACAGCTATCATATTAAACCAGCCTTCGCTCGAGAAGTTTGAGAACCGTATCAAGCCGGGCGGAATTCTTATCTACGACGGATACGGAATTATCAACCCACCTACCCGCAAAGACATCAAAGTATACCGCATTGATGCTATGGATGCAGCCAATGAAATGAAGAATGCCAAAGCATTCAACATGATCGTACTGGGTGGCTTACTGAAACTACGTCCTATTGTAACGCTGGAAAATGTTATCAAAGGATTAAAGAAAACTCTCCCCGAACGCCATCATCACCTGATACCGATGAATGAAGAAGCCATCAAGAAAGGGATGGAACTGATCAGGGAGGCTTAATTTAATTGAAAGTTGAAAATTGAAAATTGAAAGTTACTATGCAGCATGGCAGCGCAGCTAACTTTCAATTTTCAATTTTCAACTTTCAATTAATTAAGGTTTCAACTCTGTAAGCTTCAACTTTTTTGTCGTATATTCGCGCCCAATTATGAAACGAATCCTACTTACATATATACTACTCTTTATCGTAGGTCAGTTGGCTATCCAAGCGCAAGTCAACCCAAACAATCCGTACGGAGACCGACAGGATGAATTTGGCAATATCGTAGACCAATATGGCAACCAGATAGACCCTGCCATGCGTCCCCAAAGTCTGGATAGCGCAAATGTAGAAATCCAAGGACTTCCACCCAAACTTTACATGTGGCGTGTCAGCGAAAATCTGGGAAACGTAACCCGTATTCCTGCCGATACAGCCCGACTTAACTACCAGAATGCTAATCTGACAGAAGGTATGACCGGACACTATAATTACTTAGGCAACATGGGTGCTCCACGTATGTCTCGTATCTTCTTTGACCGGCAGGCAGTAGAACCAACTATCTTCATGCAGCCATATTCTTTCTTCTTCGTGCGGCCTGATGAGTTTAATTTTACCAATAGCAATGTTCCATATACGAATCTGACCTATAACAAAGCAGGTAACAAAATAAACGGAGAAGAGCGTTTCAAATCTTATTTTTCGGTGAATGTCAACAAGCGGCTTGCTTTCGGCTTCAACATCGACTATCTGTATGGACGCGGATATTACAACCATTCAAGTACTTCATACTTCAACGCAGCTCCCTTTATCAGTTATATGGGAGAGAAATATGAAGGGACTTTGCTGTATAGCTACAACTACCTGAAGAACAACGAGAACGGAGGTATAACAAACGACGATTATATCAAAGATCCCGAGGGTGCAGCAGAAGGTGGAAGAGTGTATGAATCTACCAACATGCCGACGGTGATGAATACAGCCACTTCCCGTAATACTGACAGCTATGTATTCCTGACGCAACGCTACAAACTGGGATTCCATCGCGACCTCCCTCAACAGGAAAATGATACGTTGCCTCCCCAACAAGAGTTTGTGCCCGTCACCAGTTTTATCCACACGATGCAGGTGGAATGGACGAAGCGCAAATTTACGTCCAACGACCAACTGAAAGATTATTACCAAAATACGTACATCAAACCGGGACAACCTTATGTGGTGGATGATTCCACCTCCTATATCGGCATAAAGAATACATTTGGAATCTCCCTGCTCGAAGGTTTTAACAAATATGCCAAAGCCGGGGTCACTGCCTTCATATCGCATAAACTCAGTAAATATGAACTGATGAATGCAGACTCTGTCAATAAAGATCACTATACAGAAAATGAGTTTTTTGTAGGTGGCGAGCTGGCTAAGCGACAAGGGAAAGTACTCCACTACCACGCCATAGGTGAAGTAGGCTTATTGGGAAAAGCCATCGGACAATTCAACGTAAAAGGAGATATCGATCTGAACTTCCGTCTGGGCAAGGATACAGTGAGCCTGATAGCACGCGCGTCTGTCAGCAACACACTGCCCTCGTTCTACATGCGCCATTATCACTCCAAACACTTCTATTGGGACAATGATAACATGGACAAGGAATTTCGCACCCGCATAGAAGGAGAACTAAACATCGACCGTTGGAAAACGCACCTGAAAGCAGGCGTAGAGAATATCAAGAATTATACTTACTTCAACCAGCAGGCAGTGCCCGAACAATTTGGAGGCAACGTACAGGTAGTTTCGGCTACTCTGGCACAAGACTTTCGCCTCGGCATTCTCCATTTGGACAATGAAGTGACCTGGCAGAAATCAAGTAACAGTACAGTGCTTCCGCTCCCCACTCTCTCGTTGTACCATAATCTTTACCTCGACTTTAAACTCGCAAAGAAAGTATTGAGTGTGCAACTGGGTGCCGATGTACGCTACTTCACTAAATATTATGCCCCGGCCTATATGCCTGCTACCGGACAATTTCACCTTCAATCGTCCAAAGATCAGGTAGAGATAGGTGCTTATCCTATTGTCAATGTATATGCCAATCTGCACCTGAAACGGACACGTTTCTTCGTCATGATGTATCACGTGAACGACGGACTTATAAATCGACCGAACTCGTTTTATGCTCCCCACTATCCGATCAATCCACGATTGCTAAAGTTTGGAGTTTCCTGGAACTTCTACGATTAATGACCTCGTGAACCTATGAAACCAATAAAACGGAAATATCTGAAATACCTGTTACTGGGAGTCATATGCTTTCTGGTACTTTGGCTCTGGCCACAGAAGAAAGAGAAAGAGAACGGACATCCGCGAGACTATGCCGAGATCATTGCAAGCGGCATTCTCCATGCAGCAACAGAATACAATTCTATCAGCTTTTACGTGGACGGCGATACGGTGACGGGCTTTCACTACGAACTGATAGAAGCCTTCGCCCGGGATAAGGGAATCCAGGCACAGGTATCTCCAGTGATGAGTTTCGGGCAACGGTTGCAAGGATTAGAAACAGGAAAGTATGACGTTATCGCCTACGGCATCCTGGTGACCAGCGAACTCAAGGACTCTTTACTTCTCACTTCCCCCATCATTCTAAGCAAACAGGTGTTAGTTCAACGTAAACCTGTATCCGAGTACGATTCACTCTTTATCAAAAATCAGCTCGATCTGGCAGGGCGGACACTCCATGTAGTAAAAGGTTCGCCATCCATCCTCCGCATTCGTAATCTGGGAAATGAGATAGGAGATACGATTTACACCAACGAAGTAGAAAAATACGGTTCGGAACAGCTGATAGCAATGGTAGCTCACGGAGATATCGATTATGTCGTGTGTGACGAAAGCATCGCCCGAGCAGCGGCAGATTCGCTGCCACAACTTGACATCAGTACGGATATCAGCTTTACACAATTTTATTCATGGGGTGTCAGCAAGCAATCACCTGTATTACTGGACAGCCTTAACTCCTGGTTTACAAAATTCCGTGAAGGAAAAGAATACAAAAAAATCTACCGAAAATACTATGGCAAAGAGTAGGAAGTGATTTGCAAGAGAATAAAAGGTGAAAAGCCAGGCTTTGACATTTCAATGTCGTATATTGGTCAATGAATTCATAAAGGAGACTCAGTTAAACTACACATAAAGGAGGGGCACTACGCGCTCTCCTTTTTTTATGCACATACGTCATAGAAAACCTGCGAGCTGGATACTTCATGCTATTTCCCCGGTACTCGTCAAAAGTTTCCCAATATGTTACGGTTTGTTTCCCGGTATGTTATGGTTCATATCCCAGTATGTTACGATAGAAATACCACTGTGCTATGATGCAAACAGCGTTTTCTCTCAAAAGGAATGCTTTTAAGTTAAGAATCAATAAATATGCTCTTGACAGAAAAATATCCTTATCTTTGTGATCGTAAAAAAACAGATAGGTATGAGTGAAAAGATTATTAAATGGGGCTTCATCGGTTGCGGTGAAGTGACAAAGAAGAAAAGCGGCCCTGCGTTCCAAAAGGTGGAAGGCTCTGAGGTGGTGGCCGTAATGAGTCGTGACGGCTCCAAAGCAAAAGCTTATGCAGAGGAAAGAGGTATCAGGAAATGGTATGACGATGCTCAGGAGCTTATTGATGATCCGGAGGTAAACGCCATCTACATTGCCACTCCCCCTTCCTCTCACGCCACATACGCCATCATGTCAATGAAAGCCGGCAAGCCCGCCTATATAGAGAAACCAATGGCCGTCACTTACGAAGAGTGTACCCGCATCAACCGTATCTCACGCGAAACGGGCGTTCCTTGTTTCGTGGCTTACTACCGTCGCTACCTGCCCTACTTCATCAAGGTAAAACAACTTGTGGAAGAAGGTGCTATCGGCAATGTAATCAATATACAAATCCGCTTCGCCCAGCCTCCCCGCGATCTGGACTATAACCGCAACAACCTACCCTGGCGGGTACAGGCAGACATCGCTGGAGGTGGTTATTTCTATGATCTCGCCCCTCACCAGATAGACTTATTGCAGGAGATGTTTGGTTGCATTCTCGAAGCCAGTGGTTATAAAAGTAACCGTGGCGGATTGTATCCGGCAGAAGACACATTGAGTGCCTGCTTCCAGTTTGACAACGGACTGGTAGGGAGTGGTTCCTGGTGCTTCGTTGCACATGAGTCTGCCAAGGAAGACCGTATCGAAATTATCGGTGACAAAGGTATGATCTGTTTCTCCGTCTTTTCATTTGATCCCATTGCACTACATACGGAACGAGGACGGGAAGAGATACATATCGAAAACCCCGAACATGTACAACAACCGCTTATTCAGGCAGTGGTAGACCATCTGTTAGGAAAATCAATCTGTACATGCGACGGTGAAAGTGCCACACTTACCAATTGGGTGATGGATAAGATACTGGGGAAGATATAAAAGTCATTGCTAATGAATAATCCTGGAAACACACGTATAAGAATAACTATAAAAATTTGACAACAATGAAATTTAGTAATGTAAGATTATTAGTTAAGGATTTTGCTAAATGTTTTAAGTTCTACTCTGAACAACTTGGATTGGAACCGGCTTGGGGCGATGAGAACAGTGGATATGCCAGTTTTAAGGTAGCAGACGGAATAGAAGGATTTGCCCTTTTTGTATCCGATTGGATGGCACCGTCTGTAGGTAATGCGAATAAAGAGCTGCCTGTTGGATTCCGAGAGAAATCACTCGTATCATTCAGTGTAGACAATGTTGACGATACTTATACAGCGTTGAAAGAAAAGGGTGTGGTATTTGTTAATGAACCTACCAATATGGCTGATTGGGGGATGCGCACAGTACATTTGCGCGATCCTGAAGATAATTTAATAGAACTTTTTTCACCATTAGCTCCGGAACAATGTAGTGAAGAGCTAATAGAAGAATGCAAAAAATACGAGTAAAGAGTTTTTCTCTTACAATAAAGCGGGGAATCTCATAACTATCTGAGATCCCCCGTTTTATTGGTATAACATGGTTTTCAAGTATATCAGAATAGAATCTGCCAACAATAAAAGTTAAGTATTTGCCAAACGGTTACCCAATCGTTACCTCTACCATTGTTTATCCTTGCTTAAAGACTCCTATTCAACAGCTTATCAGCAAATGATAGTTTGATAATAGTAAGTGGTACTTCAAATTTAGTTCATACTATGACAACATTTTATTAAAACACAAATGATCGCAGATTTTCGCAGATTAAATGGCTACGCTATACTTAAGCGATGATATGCTTTGCGTGAATCTGTGAGTTTCTGCGTTTCAGTAAGAGTATCCTATAATTTTAAACGATTACTTAATAAAAAAGACTGTAACAGAGACAGAAAGCAGCCTGCTTTTCCAGTTTACTTAAAAAAGTTCTATCTTTGATGTCACGTTTCTCCTCTCCCTCCGTCTTATTGATGTAAATGGAACTCAAACAATTTAAAATAGACGTGCTACCCCTCCGCGAAAAGTTATTAAACTATGCGCGGAAATTGACAGAAGATCCCTCCGATGCCGAAGACGCAGTGCAGGAAGTCATGCTGAAGCTATGGAATATGCGCCAGAGACTGGACGAATACCGCAGTATCGAAGCCTTGGCCATGACCATGACGCACCACCTCTGCATGGATATCTGGCGGGCCCGACGCCCGGACGCCCTTTCACTGGATCAGGTGCAAGCCCCCAGCCAATCGGCTACTCCGGAGCGACTACTCGAAGAGAAAGATGAATTCCGCCTGATGCGCGAAATCATCGACTCGCTACCCAGTCTGCAACGCACCATCATACAAATGAAGGACGTGCAGGAATACGAAACAGACGAAATTGCGGAAATCACCGGATGTAATCCTGAAGCTATCCGCAGCAACTTGTCCAGAGCACGAAAGAAAGTTAGAGACATTTACCTGCAAACCATACAAGAAAGAAAAAGGAGAAACGAAGCATGAATATAGAAGAATTATTAAATAAATACTTTGAAGGTGAAACCTCTTGCGAAGAAGAACGCGAACTCAGACACTTCTTCACCCAGGGAATCGTGCCGGAACACCTGAAAGAATACAGCCCCCTGTTTGCTTTCCTTGAAAAAGAAAACAGGCAAGCTAAAACCACCGATACAAAGCCCGCTACAAAACAAAGAAAACTCCGTCGCCACGCCATCTACACCCTGAGCGGAATTGCCGCCGGACTGCTTCTGCTACTGGGCATTGCCGGTATTCACCGTCACCTCAACGCCATGCCCGACAGCTACGTCATCATCGACGGTAAGTGCTACACGGACGAAAATCTGGTGCGCGAACAAGCTATGGCAGCCTTCCGCAATGTAAGCCTCGACGAAGATGAACTTCTCGACAGCCTCTTTGGTGAATAGAAACAGTAGTAAACTATCAAAAAAAATAAAAAGAACCTATATGAATACAGTCATTCGCACAACACTTATCATCCTGCTATTAGCTGCCTTCCCAGCTAGTATAAAGGCGCAGGAAGATCTGCACAGTGCTTCCGTATTTCAGAAATACGGCAAGCAAAAAGGTGTGACGATGGTAGAATTGTCCCGAGACATGCTGGACTCCTACCGTATCGACCTATACAGAAGTCTGGTTTTCAAAGATGTGACAGAAGCATTGCCTTATATACTGGATTGTTTGGAGAAAGACCAGAAAGAAGGAACCATGAAAAAAATACAAGAGATCATCGAAGACGGTAAACTGCTGACTGCCTATTACCAACTCACTCAGGTGAAAAAAGGCAAAGAGAAACTGAACCGTTTCCTCCTGTTCAAGATCGGGAAGAAAAACAGCGCTACCTTAATCTATATCGAAGGCAATCTGAATTCGGACGAGCTTGTAGCACTCTTATTCCAAAGAAGAAACTAAAACAATAAAAACGATAAAGACATGAAAAAGATCATTTTAGCATGTATGATGCTCTTCCCGTTCATGGGTATTGCAGCACAAGAAAGCGAAACCAGAAAACAAACGACCGTAAACACTTCCGGCGACTCTATCATTATCCTGAAGGGAGAAGGTAACGTGAAAATCAAAATCTATGAAGAGAATATCTGTAACGACACCAGGCAGGAAGAGAAGCTTTTTGAAGGCGTCTACCTCACCCGTATCGACTCTGACCGCCCAAGCATATTGGATGCGCTCCCCTTTGCACCGAAAAAGCGCAATCGCTTCGACCCACATTCCAGTGGTTTTTATATGGGATTCAGCCGTCTCACGAATGATTTCTATAGTTTCGGCCCCACCGGAAAAGCATCACTGGATGCCGGTAAATCCTGGGAAATCGGTGCCAATCTTTTCTCCAGCCATATTGCTCTGACCCGTGATCGTCACTGGGGAATGACCTTCGGGCTGGGTTGGGGATATACTTCTTTCCGTCTGGACGGCAATCAGGCTTTCCTGAAAGCAGAAGGCAGCACGGGTGTCTTTGACGGAGATGAGGAAACGATGTATAACAAAAGCCGTCTGCGCTACTTCCATTTTCGTATTCCTATCTCTATCGAATGGCAGACAAGGATCAACGGACGTCGCCCCGTATTCTTCGCTGCCGGACCGGAAGTGGAAATACGCCACGGTGTGAAATCAATGGCAAAAGTAAACGGACACAAAGAGACACTGGGTAAAGGTATGTATGTACACCCGGTAGGCATCAACCTGCTGGCACAAGCTGGATATGGCAGCCTGGGTTTCTATCTGCGCTATTCTACCTACGGGCTCTTTGAAAAAGGAAAGGGACCGGATGTATCGCCAATGGCTTTCGGTATTTGTTGGTATTGGTAGGGAGAGAGTGATTAGTGATTAGTGATTAGTGGTAAGTGATTAGTGGTAAGTGATTAGCGATAAGTGATTAGTGGGCTGCGCAATCGTTGCCATAGCGCAGCCCACTAATCACTAATCACTTATCACTAATCACTACTTTATAATCTCCTTGCACCACTCCTTCACCCGCTTGTCCGTCAGTTCCGCCTGATTATCAAGATCAATAACCAAGCCACACCATTGATTGCCACGCAGTGCACGAGACTTATTAAATTTATATCCCTCTGTAGAAGTAAAACCAACCAGGGTGGCTCCGTCTTCTTCAAAAACATCTGCCAGTATGCCCATACCATCTACAAAGTTATCAGGATACTTTGCCTGGTCACCCAGGCCAAAGATGGCTACTTTCTTTCCCTTCAGTTGAAGTGTTCTCAGCTCCGGCAGAAGTTCATCCCAATAGGTAGGAAGTTCCCCGTCAAACCAAGTAGAAGCTCCCACAATCAAATAGTCGTATGCTTCAAAATCATTCTGCCAGGCGTTCTCTACAGAGACTACCTCAACTGCATCACCCAACTCTTTTTGTATCTTTTTTGCTACCAAGGCCGTCTTATCCGAATTGGCAGCGTAAATCAATGCTATCTTTTTCATATAAGTAGTACTTTAAATTTAGTTCATACTATGTGACAGCGTTTTATTGAAACGCAAATGATCGCAGATTTTCGCAGATTAAATGGCTGCGCTATACTTGAGCGATGATATGCTTTGCGTGAATCTGCGAGTTTCTGCGTTTCAATAACAGTATCATATAATGATGAACGATTATTTATCAATCTATCTTTCTTAATATTCCAATAACTCTTTTGCTGCTGCATATATCTTTTCTTCATCGGGCAAAATAGCACGTTCCAGTACCGGATGGAACCCAACCGGCGTAAATGTGGAACCTACACGACGGATAGGGGCATCAAGATGCCTGAACATCTCCGTCCCAAGAGTAGCAGCTACCTCGGCACCAAAGCCTGAAAAGACTTTATCTTCGTGTACCACCAATGCCTTGCTGGTTTTCTTTACCGATTCAAAGATAGTCTCTTTGTCCAACGGGATCAGTGAACGAAGGTCGATCACTTCCACTTCCCATCCGCTTTCTTTCGATAGGCGTTCGGCTACGTTAAGGCAAAAATGGGTAGTATTGCCATAAGTGATAATACTCAGATCGGAGCCTTCACGACGGATACGGGCCTTACCAAAAGGTACCTCAAAATCTTCGGGCACAATGGCTGAGGCTTCTACTGAATTGTACAGAGCTTTCGGTTCAATAAACAAAGTGAATCCCCTCGAACGCATACTTGTACGAAGCAGTCCGGCCGCATCATCGGCAAAAGAAGGACACACAATCCGCGCTCCGGGAAGGGTGGTAAGAGCTCCTTCTATGTTTTGGGAGTGATACAGTCCGCCACCGATATAACCACCCGAAGCTAATCTCAGGGTGATATTGGGAACAAATTTTCCGTTGCTTCGCCAGTACTCGTGTGTACACTCTACGTACTGTTCTACAGCCGGCCAGAAATAATCGGCAAACTCAGCACCCTCTATCACAACATGTATTTTCGGGTCGAAGCGACACATACCATTGGCCGTACCTACGATATAATCTTCGGCAATCGGTGCACTGAATACACGGGCATCGCCAAACTCCTGTTGCATGCCTTTGGTGACATTAAATACGCCTCCTTTTTCTTTGTTTGCCACATCCTGTCCCCAGATAAAGGTATCGGGATTGCGCCTGAACTCAGACTTCAGTGTTTCATTAATAGCAGTCACCATAAAAGCCTTCTCTCCTTCTACCTCATTGTGAGTTCCATCCGGATACTTCTTCGGTTCATAAGGTTCCGGCAGTACAAAGTCAAAAATCGACTTCGGATCGGGATCGGGAGCAGCAAGTGCTTTGCGATTGGCAGCACTAAGCTCTTTTTTCGCTTCGGCTTCTATCTTTTGCAAATCCTCTTCCGAGAGTCGTTTGTAACGGAGCAACATCCGGCGGAATTTCATCAGCGGATCGGCATCTTTCACATAGGTAAGTTCGTTCTCATCGCGGTAAAGGGTATGCTTGTCCGAATTGGAATGCGAACCGATACGGACACAATTGGCATGTACAATCACCGGGGTGCGATTGGCAATGGCAAACTCACGGGCTTCGGTCATCGCATTCATAGAGTCGAACACGTCTTTGCCGTTACAATGAATGATTTTCAGATTCTTAAAGCCGGAGAAGTTATCGGCAACTTTACGGTTGGCAGTCTGCTCATCTTTCGGGACAGAGATACCATAACCATTGTCCTGCCATACAAAGATAACAGGCAGGCGCTCAAGACTGGCCCCATTGACAGCCTCGTAAACAAAGCCCTCGGAGGAGGCCGATTCGCCATGCGAAGTGATCGCAACACCCCGGTGGCCGTAGTAAACCATAGCCCGGGCTACGCCTGCGGCATGCAAGTCGTGTGTACCGGTGGCAGAAGAGACATTTTCAATGTGCCACTCCGGTTTGGCGAAGTGATTGGACATGTGACGACCGCCACTACCGGGGTCGGTAGCTTTGGAAATGCCGTTTAGAATCAGTTCCTCTACGCTCATTCCGGCAGAAAGAGCGGTAAGCATATCGCGGTAGTATGGGAAAAGAAAATCTTCTCCTTTGGTGAAAACCTGCCCGATGGCTAACTGAATGCCATCATGCCCGGCATAAGGGGCGTGGAAAGACCACCCTAAAGATTGCAACAAATAAGACGGTGTTTTCTCGTCAAGGGCACGTCCTAAAGTCATCAGATAGTACCATTTACGAAGCGTGGCTTCGTCAGTAGTCTTAATATCATATTTCTTCATAAATCTTTTTTTGTGCTTCCCGCACGGGGAGGTGCGGCAGGCGATGATTGTATATTAATGGGGGTATCAATGTGTATTTTTATTTGACATTTAGGGGATACTTCGAGGGAGGCTTCGGGAGGGGGTGTTGTGACACACTGATGTCATGCTCGGTGACATCAAGGATGTCATGCCCGGTGACATCAGGGATGTCATACCCGGTGACATCAGTATGTCATGACGGGTGACATCGGGATGTCATGACGGGTAACATCGGGATGTCATGACCGATGACATCGGGATGTCATAACAGCATCCCCAAAAAGCTGCTCAGAAGTACCACAGGGGCACTATTCTGGGGTGAAACGCTCTAAATAATCTGCTATAAAATGGAGGAAGTTACCCCCTAATGAGCCATCAACTACCCGGTGGTCATAAGAGAGAGACAGGTACATTTTGTGCCGGATAGCGATCACATCTCCTTCGGGAGTTTCTTTTACAACCGGCTTCTTCTCAATACTCCCAACACCCAGGATAGCGACCTCCGGCTGATTGATTACCGGAGTACCAAAAAGCATCTTAAATGTACCGTAGTTGGTGATTGTAAATGTTCCGCCACTAATCTCGTCAGGAGTCAGCTTATTATTGCGGGCTTTAAGTGCCAGTGAGTTTATGCTCAGTGCCAGTCCGTTCAGGTTCAGGCGGTCGGCATCATGAATGACAGGTACAATCAGATTACCGTCATTCAGCGATACGGCAACCCCGATATTGATGTGCTTCTTAAACAGTATATTGTAACCGTCAACAGATACATTCACCTGCGGATAAGCAACCAATGCTTTAGCCACCGCCTCTGTTATGACAGGCATATAAGTCAGCTTCACACCCTCCCGACGGAAGAATGCATCTTTATTCTTCTCACGCCAATGAACCAGCCGGGTCACATCAACTTCGACTACATTGGTTACGTGTGGAGAAACTTTCTTCGACATTACCATATGATCGGCGATAATCTTACGGACAAAATCCATAGGCTTCACTTCCACATCCGAAGTGGAACCGACTACCGGAGCAGACGAGACAACCGGTGCAACCGGAGCAGTGGTAGCAGCAGATACAGGCGAAGTAGCCGGAGCTGTATTCACCGGAGCCTCTTTGGATATAGCAGCTGCTTGCTGAACAGTAACTTTAGGCGCAGCAGGACTACCACTCTTCTTCCGGGCAATGTAATCTTTGATATCTTTCTTACTCAACCGCCCCTCATAACCTGTACCGGGAATGGCATCCAGTTCTTCCCTCTGAATTTTTGCTTCCCGTGCCAGCTGTAACACAATGGGCGAGTACCAACGCTCTTCTTCGGCTTTCACAGCTTTCTCCTGTGGAGAGTCAGAAGTGGGCATTCCGCTTGCAGGTTGCTCTGTTTCGGTTTCTTCCTGTTCGCCTTCTCCACCCATATCTACAAGGGCAACCACAGTTCCTACCGGCACTGTATCGCCTTCTTTAAACAATATCTCTACCACCTTGCCGGCTACGGGAGACGGAACTTCGGCACTCACTTTGGCAGTGTTAACCTCAAACAATACATCGTCTTCCTGAACGACGTCGCCTACTTGTACCGACCAGGATATAATGGTACCTTCAGTGACACTCTCACCCAATTTGGGCATCTTTATTTCAAACTTTGCCATATAACTTACTCTTTTATTATTATTGACTTATATAGATTAAACAACCTTCCGGATTAGAAAGTTCCGAGTTAATAGTTTATAGTTGTTATCACCCCGCACAATAACTGTCCACTGTCAATTGTCCACTGTCAATTGTCCATTGTCCCCTGTCAATTCCCCAAAATCCACGCTTCCGTAGCATACTTCTCACGCTTCAGCCGTTCAATAGCTTCTATATCATTACGGGTAAAATGATAGATAGGATTCTCTCCATTCTCACTCAGAAAGTAATGAAACAGGAGCCGTAGAAAGCGTCGCATATCCGGAGGTTGTTGCAAATGCCTGCACACATTGGTCACTTCACTTTTTACTGACGGCACAGCGCGCACTGTGTGCGAACCGGGAGCCAGTACTTCCGGCTCCGACCTGCCATTGAGCGAGGCATTCAATGCCTCGATGTTTGTAGAAAAGAGGAGTGTGCAGTGATACATCACTCTGTTTTTGTGGATACACTGCGCACTACCGGATATCTTCTGCCCATCGATATACACCCCTAAGCGACTGTCCGCACTGGCAGTGATCCCTACTGTTGCCAGAAAATCAATGGTCTGTTGCAGATAATAGTTGAAGTCGGGCTGAGTAGCAGTCTCTATGAAAGTGAGGTTGACATTTCCTGCATCGTGATAAACTGCACCTCCACCGGAGAAACGGCGGGCAATCCTCACACCGTACTGCTGCGTGTAGTCCGTATCCACTTCTGCCTCCACACGCTGGTGTTTGCCGATAACCACCGTAGGAGTTGCCTGCCAGAGCATGAAATAGTTCTCACGCTTCTGCTTCAACAGATATTCTTCTGCTGCCAGATTGAAATAGATATCCGTACAGCGGTTGTCTATGCAGAACATCAGGCAAAAAGGGTTTCATGGAAAATCTCTCCCACCGTGGGGTGAGGAAATACACTCTTCTTAAACTCTTCTACCGTATATCCGTGCTCGATGGCAATACCTGCCACCACAATTAGTTCCGAAGCCGGATTCCCCAACAAGTGACAGCCGATGATATGCTCATCCTCATCAAGAATCAGTTTGCAAAGCCCATTTCCCAATTCATTCTCGGCAATAAAACGCCCGGAGTAGACCATTGGTAACTTCTGTACCCGGTAACTCACCCCTCCGGCGATCAGTTCTTCTTCCGTCTTCCCCACCCCGGCAAGTTCGGGATTGGTATAAACTACTCCGGGAATGTAGTCGTAGTTCATCTTATCTTCTACGCCCAAAATGTGGTTAATAGCCACCTCACTCTCACGGATGGCAGTATGTGCCAGCATCGAATGGCCTGTAATATCACCACAAGCATATACATGCGGGTGAGAGGTTTGCATGTGCTCATTTACTTTCACCCCACTACGGTGTAGCTCGATGTTCAGTTTATCAAGCCCCACCTGGCCTATATTTGCTTTACGTCCCACACTTACTAATATCTTATCTGCTTCAAGCACGGTTGTTTTCCCATCTCTCTCTACTGTAACTCCTGCCTTACCCACTTCAATCACTTTTGTATTCAGATAGAAATTAACACCCCGTTTCGTATAGTCTGCCCGGAGCATGGCGCTGGTTTCTTTATCCATCGCACCCAGAATTTCGGGCATCATCTCGACCACTGCTACCCGCACTCCCATACTGTTGAAGAAAGAGGCGAACTCCATACCGATTACGCCACCACCAATGATGACGAGTGACCGGGGGAGCTGCGTCGACTCCAGGGCTTCTTTTGAAGTCCAGTAATCTACATCCGTAAGCCCCTTTATCGGAGGAATCACCGTATCAGAGCCCGTACAAACCATCAGATAGGTTACCTCATACGATTCGCCCTCACTGCTAATGTGTATTCGCCCATCCTTCTCCCCCACTATGAGGGCTTCATGCTCCACAATCGTTACACCGTAGGAAGTTACCGTCATTGTCACTCCTCCCGTCAGCTTCTTCACTGTCTTGTCTTTGCGGCTGATAATCTTTTCCATATCAAACGCGGGAAGCCCGGAGACGGAAACACCATACTTGGATGCTCCTTTTATATTATCCAGCACTTTGGCGGAGTACAATAATGTTTTGGTTGGGATACATCCTTCGTTAAGGCATACCCCTCCCATTGCTTTTTTCTCAAACAGTACGGTTCTCAGACCGTTGGCCCCTGCACGCTCGGCAGCGGTATATCCGGCGGGACCTCCGCCAATGATTGCTATATCAAATTTCATACGCTGATTGTTTTTAAATAAAATATGATATAACAACAAATAAAAGAAGAACTTGGTTGCCGGGAATTGTCTGAATGATTACCTTTGCCTTAAAACTAAATCTTAAAAGAAATGACTAAGGAAGAATTAATGCGGAAAGCCATTGAGCTTTCAAAAGAAAATGTCGCTAATGGTGGTGGTCCGTTTGGTGCTGTTATTGCCAAAGACGGAGAGATTATTGCTACCGGAGTAAACCGCGTAACTGCCTCTTGCGACCCTACAGCCCATGCGGAAGTCAGCGCTATCCGTGCTGCTGCTGCCCAACTTGGTACATTCAACCTAAGCGGTTACGAAATATATACTTCGTGTGAACCCTGCCCGATGTGTCTGGGAGCGATCTATTGGGCACGACTGGATAAAATGTATTATGGCAATAACAAAACGGATGCGAAGAATATAGGGTTCGACGACTCATTTATTTATGACGAACTGGAATTGAAGCCCGCAGACCGGAAATTGCCTTCGGAGGTACTGCTCCACAATGAAGCTATCAAAGCTTTTGAAGAGTGGGCGGAGAAGGAAGATAAAGTGGAGTATTGATTAATCCTATTAACATTCCTGAGAATCATACGTACTATGCCTGACAAAGAATGCATAGTTTACATCTGAACTATGCATTTTAAGGGAGCGTTAAAATGCATTTTAAGGTATTGTTAAATACGTACTTTAGGACCCGTAATATTATCTTTCCTAAATGGCAACATAAAGCGTTGCAACATAGAAGTATACGCTATATAAAACAAGAATCCCCGGAGTACTGCATTTCTCCGGGGATCTTTTTCACACACAAAAGTTATAATTGCAATTGAAACTCTTCTTTTTTAGAAACGCATACCGATGGTAAAGAGTACCTGGCTGCGAGTATTGGTAACGTCCGTCTTGTTAAGATATATATCTTCAAAAGCATAGAACTTCTCTTTATAAGTACTGTATTTATATGCGAGATCTGCATAAAGCAGACTGCCACGATAACCGATACCGATGGTATAATTGCTAAGCGCCTGGGCATTGGCAAAATCGGTATCTGTACTTATTGAGTTTATAGGCAAGTTCTTGAAAGCATCCTCCTTAAAGGCAGAAGTGCTGTAATTGTATCCCAAACGGAAAGCAAATTGCGGAATCACCTTATACTCTGCCCCTACGCGAACCGTACTAACTCCTTTCAGCATACTGGTCTGGTCATTTTCCCAAGTCATTGCATCACCTTCGGGGTAGTTGAAGCGCATCGTTGAATAATTTTCATATTCATACTCCGCACCGATAGCCAGGCTACTGCCCACTGTATATCCGAGACTGAAATTATAAGTCCACGGTGTACGGAAACTATACTCACGGTTCATATCACCCACCAAGTCATAGGTATCAATGGTGGTCCGAGTCAGTTTATCACCCAAAAAGACATCGGAAACCATACGGGAACTTGTGGTCAGCGTAAGTTTATAGAATGTAGGAGAGTGCACAGACACACCGAAACGCAGAGGAGAGGATTCGATGGGACGTACAATGGCTCCCAGCTTAAAGTCAAATCCACTACCGCCAATCTTGTTCCAGCTTTCCAGCAAATATCCTGTCTCGCCATAGTTCTCGTCATAAGAGGAGTACTTCTTATAGTCTACATCATAAGCTCCTATTGTCATTCCGAAATAGAAACGGTCATTGACGTTGAACGATACGTTGAAATCATATTGATCAATTCCGCCTCTTTCCTCGGAGTGAAACTTAGCATAAGGGATATCGGTAGTCATCGGCCTGTAAAGGTTTCCACCCCATTGGTCTTTGCCGTCTTCATTGAGCAGATGGCCTTGCCAGCCCAATACGGAAAGCCAACCCAAATCCTTGTCACGAAAAGCTTCACGGCCTTCAAGATATTTACTGTCTTTCACTCCATTCGCCTGATTAGCCATCTGATAGGTTTGGGTTACAATTCCATCACCAGGTGCTGTATTCAGCAATCCCTCCATGCCCATATTCTTATAGAACGACTTCGATTTGTGATAGTTGAATCCGAAATTCACATACCGCAGAGGCGTCTGATTACCTATCTTTGAAGAAAACACAAAACCTATATTATCAAATCCTCCACGGTTCTTATCCCATTTTGAATTATAAACATTGTCAAGTCCCTTGTATGTACTCTCCATCCCATAGGCTGAGAAACTGAAAGTAGTCATCACATCGTTACTGCGGTAGATTCCGATACCAGCCGGATTTGTTCCGATAGTGGATATATCTCCTCCTAAAGCACTCATTGCGCCACCCATACCGACAAAACGGGCGGTTCCATTTAAGTCCTTACCAGTAAACTTAGCAGCATCGTATATTGTCTGTGCCTTTGCACTGCCTGCAAGCAGGGCGGCAGCCGCTATAATCATTATCTTTTTCATAATCCTTACCTTTTAAGTTAATACTACGGTTATCTCCGGCTACTACTGCTACGGCTGGAACCACCGCCACCACCACTGGAACGGGAGGAACTACCACCACTATATGAACCTGCACTGGAGCGCGAACTACTGCTGCTACTGGGAGAATAACTTCTGCTGGAAGAAGGAGTAGACGACGAACGTGAACTTCCGCTTGAATAGCTGCTACGGCTGGAAGACTGCGTTGAGCTACCTCTGTTGTAAGTAGAACTCGGACGGCTACTGCTACTACTGCTCGGTCTGGAGGAAGAGCTGCTGGAAGGACGGCTTACCTCAGTCCGCGAGCTACTATTATAAGTACTGCGCGTACTGCTCGGACGTGTGTAGGTAGAACGACGTGAAGAGCTTGCTTCTCCCCTGTCCGTACTTACTCCCGGACGACTGCTGGCGGAGGTACGTGTTCCTACAACCCTGCTTGAAGACGAAGCATTGGTACGACGGGAAGTGCTCGTTCCACCTGCACTTGGGCGACGGGAGGCATCTCCTGAGGTATATGTACGACGGGAAGTACCCGATGAATACCGGTCGCTGTTTCCGTAAGACCGACGATTGGTATAACTGTTATTGCTCCAGTAGTGACCTCCGCCACCCCAACCCGGATAATACCCAGGATAATGATGGTGATGTCCCCAGTGACCACCCCAATAGCCGCCACCATACCAACCACCGTACCAGCCGCCATAATATCCGCCCCAACCGTAATAGGGACGTGACCATCCCCAACCCCAACCGGGACCGTAGGAATTATAGCGCCAATCCCACCACATCGGATTGCTGAACGTAGGGAACGCATAGGCATACAAGCCGTCAGTATATACGTTCCAGTCCCATGAATTGCTTCCGTAAACAATGTCCCAATAGAACGGGCTACTGATACTTACAGCAAAACGCGGATTACGGAAACGGATGATGCGTTCTGCATATTCGTAATCGTCCTGCGAACCGTTGAACTCACCGTTCACCCATTCGCCATCCAGATCCGGGCGTGATTTCTCTTTAATATATAAGGTGTCATCCTCCATCTCGAAGTCGTTTTCACGTGCATCGTAGCGGCGGTTATACTCGTCCACATCTCGGGTATTTCCTTTGCGGTCCTGAACAACAACAGTTGTCCCCGGAGACGTATAAATATTCGTCGTGGCCTGTCTCCTCACCGGTTCCTTCTTCTCTGGTGCCGGCTCTTCCTTCTCTTTGGAAGGTATGAAGTAGAGGTCATCGTCATAGCTCTGTGCCATCAAACCTATAGGGAGACACAAGGCAATCAACAATAAAAAAACAATCTTTTTCATATCTCTGTGGTTTATGGGTTTATTTTTTAATCCTTTTATTCACATTACAAAGATAAGCAAGGTATTGTTGCTTTTCGGGAGATTTTCCCCAAACAATAATAGGGAAATCCCTATTTATAAAAGATTAAGAAGCTGATAAAAGCCTTTAATACTTTACCTCAATGAATAAAAAACAGAAGGATGCAGGGAATTGTTTCCGGGAGAAGAAAAGTTAACCATGAAGGTGGCATGTAACCGGAGCGTAGCCTGTATGTAGGCAAGGCGTGGGCTCCAAGCAGGCAAGGCGTAGTCTCCAAGCAGGCAAGGCGTGGGCTACGAACACCCTGTTTATCCTCCTTTTACCATAGTAATCTTTACGAGGCAGAACAACCGTTTAAATTAAAAACTCATTTCGCTTTCAATTTCAAAAAATATATATACTTTTGTTCTTCATAAATAAACTTCTAAAAGACAGATTATGAAAAAAGGACTACTATTAATGGGTTTGTCACTGTTTTCCGTGACAATATCGGCACAACAAATTCATTCTATTCTAAATAAAAAATATGGAATAGAGAACAAAACATCTATCAAAACAAAGCAAACCCGACAAGCAGAAACAGAAAAGCAAAAAGAGTATCAAAAAATGGTGGAAACACAGGTGAATACCAGCATCGCACGCCATAAACTGGAAAACATGCGCGAAACCATCGAAAGGGCAAGCGTCAACCTTCTGGATGAAGCTGTCATCGAAGGATCGGAGAGACGCACATACACCTATTCGCCCGACGGCAAACGTGACGAAGAAAAACTCTACCATTGGTACAACAATGAATGGCGACTGGATAATGTCTATAAAAGAATATACACGTATGACGACCAACAACGCTGTACTGGACGTACTATATTAGATGATGGCAGAGAAATATCCAAAGTTACCATCAGCTATGAAGGTGGAAACACCATCTACAAATACTACAGAATAGGAGGACCCGAGCAAACATTGGTGGCCGACTATGAAAAAGGTTACGATGCAGAAAAGCGCGAAACCCTCTACAAATTATACGACGAACGAGGTATCCTAAGAGACTGGAGAGAATTCAGATATGATAATGAAGGAGACCAGGTATTCACGTTATTCTGGAACGGATCATGGGGTGAACATGGCAGTGGAACAAAGTATGAAACGATAAAAGAAGGCTTGAAAAATACAAGAACCTCCTATCAATGGGACTCAAATAAAAACGACTGGTGGATGACCGAAACCCTGACCATCCTCCACAATGAAGCAAAACGCAGCTTGTCCGAAGAACGTTACGCATACAATCCCGATGGTAGCATCATCCATGGAGAAAAAGAAACCAATGTATATGATGCATACAACCGCCTCACCTCTACAGTGGTCGAGGAGTATACGAACGGAAAATTTGAATACTCATACAAAGAAGAGTATACATACTGGGGAACCGAAGCCTACGATCCCGACAGCGAAGAGGAAGACTTTGAAGGTCCGTTACTCACCTATTCTTCTTCTGACTGGGAAGACGGTGAATGGGTAGAAACTGAGTATGGAAAGATAGAACGTAATGCACAAGGGGTAGCCACAAAGGGTTACTCAAAAGAAATTGATGAAGAACGTATTGACGGTGAGTATGTCTTTGTAATCAACGAAGAAGAAGGAACGTTTGACGATAAGGGAAACCTTATTGCAAGTACAGGAACATGCAAGCATGAGAACGGCACATTGTTGTACAACATAAAATCTGAATACGAATATAATGCCCAAAACAAAAACATACGTTCTACTTTCTACAGAAAATACCCGACGGATGATGCATGGCAACTGAATGAAGAAGACCGTGAGGAATATGATTCATTCGGCAGAACTATCCTGAGTTCCTACCTCTACCGCGATGATAGCAATAACTGGCAGGGAAATAAGTCAATATACAAATACCAGTTTGGAACCAAAGAGACGGAATATGCCGAAATAACAGATTACTTTGTAAACAGCAACGGTGAATTCAGTACAGTACCAAGCTACTTCCGTTCTCATCTCCTGAAGGATCAAATCAAAGAAACCATAAACCAATCCTACGAGAATGGAGTTGTAGTTTATGGAAACAAAGAGGAAGTGGCTACAATCAGCATCCAGCTCACACTGCCCGACCCCGAACGTTACAACGATCCTATCGAGATAGAAGAGGTGATGGAAAGTCCGAAGATTTCTCTCATATCCTCCTACTACTGGGAAAACGATAGCTGGATACCGCAACAAAAGTACGGATTCGAGCAAGAAGGCAACAACATCACCGTAACATTCCAGGTAGGTGACAGAGAGATGGAAAGAAGCGTATACACCTACGATGACCAGAAGAGAATCGTTGCCTATACACAGTATCAGGATACAGAGAAGAGATCAGAAGTGACATATAGCTACAACAACGACGGATTGCTGAACAAGAAAGACGAAAACGGTATTGTCACCCTCTACATCTATTCTAAACACGAGGTGACAGGTATTGAGAAAACAACCGTGTCCGTTCTGCAAATCAAGGGACGTATCATTACTACCGACAACGCAGAAACATTGTTGCAGGTATATACCATTGACGGAACACTCATCGCCAGCGGAACAGGTACAGTTACCCTGCCGGAAAGCGGAATCTACATCGTAGTTACAGACACTGTTCGCCAAAAAGTTATGATCCAATAATGTATGGACATGAATTTATTTACGATTAGACGATATACGATTGAAGTTACTCTTTTAAAAGCCTGTTTCAGTGCTGTTAGAGACAAAGTAATCCCAATCGTACATCGTAAATCGTCTGATCTAAATAAATCCATTTTTATATGGATATAAGGGAATTTTAGTGCAATTGCCCGGGCTTTTTCGGATATTATACCAGGCAATTGGTATTTTAATTACCTTTGCAAATAAAAACAGAATACACATGAAGTACTTTGAATTCACTTTTAACACCAACCCTTGTACCGAAACAGTCAACGATGTACTGGCCGCTGTCCTGGGTGAGGCAGGATTTGAAAGTTTTGTAGAGCGCGAAGGAGGATTATCAGCATATATCCAGCAAAGCCTTTGCAATGAAGAAACAATAAAAAACGCGCTTGCTGATTTTCCTTTGCCCGATACGCGAATTACTTACAGCTATGTAGAGGCAGAGGATAAGAACTGGAACGAGGAATGGGAGAAAAACTTCTTCCAGCCAATAGTAATCGGAGACCGTTGCGTGATTCACAGTACCTTCCATACAGATGTGCCCAAGGCGGAATACGATATTGTAATCAACCCACAAATGGCATTCGGCACAGGACATCATGAAACCACCAGCCTTATTATTGGCGAATTACTGGATAGCGAACTGCAAGGTAAATCATTGCTCGATATGGGGTGCGGAACTTCCATACTTGCTATCCTTGCCCGCATGCGTGGTGCTGCTCCCTGCACTGCTATTGACATCGACGAATGGTGCGTACGCAACTCCATTGAAAACATTGAACTAAACCAGGTAACGGACATCACCGTAGAACAGGGCGATGCTGCTGCATTGGCGGGTAAAGGGCCGTTCGATATAGTCATTGCCAACATCAACCGCAATATTCTGTTGAATGATATGAAGCAATATATCGCCTGCATGCATCCGGGTTCGGAACTATATATGAGTGGATTTTATGTAGATGACATCCCCGTAATCCGCGAAGAGGCAGAACGAAACGGACTGAGCTTTGTTCATCATAAAGAAAAGAACCGTTGGGCAGCTGTCAGATTAATAATGTGCTAATGTGCCAATGTGCCAATTAGCTGCGCAGTATTTGCACAAAGCTAATTGGCACATTATTTAATTGCATATTAACACATTATAAATTGGCACATTGGCATATCAGCACATTGGCACATTATTTTATCGTCATCTTCTTCAGTTCTTCCAGCGAACCGTTAAATACATTCAAGTCCACATCTTCATCAATCCCAGGCACAGTGCCAACATCAGAATGCTGCCAAAAGTGCCATTTACCTTCATACTTCACAGAATCCACATAATAGTGAGCAATCCAGTAAGGATATGTATTGAAAATTGAATCATCCAGATAGCGAGTTTTAAATTTGTAAGAAGTATAAAGGATCGGTTTCACACCATAGTGCGCCTCCACCCTGTCGAGCCAGCGCTTTATATTTTGCTGTAATTCCTTCTTTGTCTTTTTCCCGGTCACCTCCACATCCAGCACTGGAGGAAGATCGCCCGGAGCAAGTTTCACGGTACGAATAAAGAAATCGGCCTGTTTTAGCGGATCAGTCTTCGGAGAGAAGAAATGATAAGCTCCGCGAATAAATCCATGCTTTCCCGCTTCCGAAAAATTACGGGCAAAAGTATCATCACCATGATCTCCGCCTTCGGTAGCTTTCATAAAAACAAACTCAATAGGATAATCTGTCAGACGGCTCTGCATCAGTTCAAGCCAATCTATATCACCCTGATAATGGGAAACATCAATGCCATGTACATCATAACAACAAGGCACACAAATACCATACGCTTTCAGACCGTAACAAGGTTTCCAACGGTAAGCATAAGGACGTATAAAGAAATAATAAAATGCCCCGGAAAAGATAGCAATAATAAAGATAGCAAGTACATTGCGCAGCCAGGAGGGCATGGCAGTATGGACTGTTTTTTTTGTTTTTGAGGGAGTACGACGACGGGTACTACACGAAGCGACAGCATCCATAGGGGTACGACGCGCAGCAGCAGTAGAGGTTTTGCGAGGTATAGGTTTGCGGGAAGTAGTCATATCAGTAGTTAGAAGTCAGTAGTCAGTAGTTAGGACCTATGCAGAGTATTAGTATTTACTACTAACTTATAATTTAGTAGCTAAAATCTAATAACTGAAATCTATGTAGCATACCAGTATCGTGTTACTAACTTAGAATTTAGCAGCCAGAATCTATACAGCATGTTAATACTGCTGTATAAATTCCAACTACTAACTATCAGTTTCTAACTTCTTATTTAGCTTGTTCAAGCTGCAAAGTCTTGGTAGGCTGATCACAGACTTCAGTAGGACCAAAGTACTGGATAGGACCCGGATATACATAATCCGTAGTCATAGCCCACTGGTCGCGCATAGCGGCAAATGTTTTGAAAGGAGCACCATCCAGTTTCACGAGAGCTTTCTGGATAACCGGTTTCATTTCGCCATGACGACGTTCCATATTCATCATCATTGTGATAGGCACACCACCTGCAATCCATTCTTCGGCGGGAGCAGTAGTGTTGCGTACAGATGACATATAACCAGTCTTACCATTGGCAATCAGCATAGAAGCTGTATAGCCCAGTGAGTAGCAGTAGTCAGCATCGTAGTTTGACGGAGCAGCGCAACGGCCTTCATAACCGAAGAAGTGGTGCTGTGCAGCAAACTTTCCTACATATTTGCCTTCTGCCTTCCAGGTAGCCAATTTGGTAGCAACCATTTCCGACAACAGTTTCTCTGTTTCAATCAGTGATACCTGTACGTTTCCGTGCGGGTCACGGTCCAGAGTAAGCTGACGGGCAACGCCCTCGGGAAGGCTTGCATAAATAGCAGAATTTTCCGGAGAAAGTTTACGGATAATATAATCACGTTGATGAGATTTCTTAATCTGAGAGAACTCTTCTGCATTAGAAGCCAGGAAGTCGTTCAGCTCAGCAATCAGGCGTTTCATAGCCGGAATGAACTCAACAAGACCTTCGGGGATAAGAACCGTACCGAAGTTATTGCCTTGTGCAGCACGATCGGCAACCACCTGTGCAATGTAGGTTACTACATCGTCCAAAGACATATCTTTCGTTTCTACTTCTTCAGAAATGATACATACGTTAGGCTGAACCTGCAAAGCACATTCCAGTGCAATGTGAGAAGCCGAACGCCCCATCAGTTTGATAAAGTGCCAATATTTGCGGGCAGAGTTACAGTCGCGTTGGATGTTTCCAATCACTTCTGAGTAAACCTTACAAGCTGTATCAAAACCGAAAGAAGTTTCAATCATTTCGTTCTTCAGGTCACCGTCGATAGTCTTCGGACAACCGATTACCTGTACACCAGTGTTCTTTGCTGCATAATATTCGGCCAGCACACAAGCGTTTGTGTTAGAATCATCACCACCAATAATGACAAGTGCTTTGATGCCCAGTTCTTTCAGAATTTCAAGACCTTTGTCAAACTGCTCTTCCTTTTCCAGTTTCGTACGGCCGGAACCGATAATATCAAAACCTCCTGTGTTACGATACTCATCGATGATATCAGAAGTGAGCTCCATATAATTATGGTCAACCAGACCGCCAGGGCCCAAAATGAAACCATACAATTTGCTATCAGCATTGAGAGCTTTGATACCGTCAAACAGACCGGAAATTACATTGTGTCCGCCCGGAGCCTGTCCACCGGAAAGGATAACACCTACATTCATAGCAGGCAGTTTAACAGCTTCTCCGGCTTCAAACTTAATCAATGGCATACCGTACGTATTGGGGAATAATTTCTTGATAGCTTCCTGATCGGCTACCGATTGAGTAGCAGCGCCTTCTACGGCTTTAACAGCTCCTTTCAGCGCTTTCGGAAGTTTGGGCTGATACGCAGCCCTTGCGATTTGCAATGCACTTTTAGTCATTTTCTTTATTTTTATTTAAAGGTGTTAGTAAGTTCGATACTAAAAAATCAAAAGCGATGCAAATTTCGTGTTTTTTTCTGAAATATGAAAGAGCATACGTAAATAATGTTAGCATACCTTTCGGTTAGAGAGACTTCCGTCTATCAACTACGAAAAATGGAAAAGGCAATAAAATGGCTTTTTTTGAGGTATTAGTATAAGCCATTGAGATAATACTGCAAAGTGAGACAAAAGATTTGAACTACATTTGCACACATCATTTATGCATTTTTAATCAGGAAAAGAAACCATGAAAAACATGTATGATCACTTTAGTAAAGGTATTCTGTTAGGGGTTCTCTGTCTGGCTTCGTGCAGCAACTCCGCCCGTTCAGAACAAGAGCCGCCTATGAACCGCTACAAATCTGTATTTACTTCCATCCCGCAGGAAGTACCTACAATCAAAACACCCGATGCTCCCTTGGCAGGAAACGGAGATATAGGTATCACTATGGGCGGAACACCGGATAGTCTGTGCTTTTATATCGGCAAGAACGATTTCTGGCGTGCATATCCTGTTTATCCGGGTGGCATTGCTCTGCCGGGAGGGCTGAGTATCTCTTCCAAAAGCCTGCAAGGAGCCGGCTACTATGCAGAGCAACTACCGGGAAGCGCCGAAATCAAAGGCCGCTTCACCAAAGAAGATTTACAGGTTGAATTATCGGCATGGGTAGTAGCAACACACAATCACGTCGTCATAGAACTGACAGCCAACGAACCCATTGAAATCAATCTCAACCTATGGGCGGCCCAGGGCAACACCTCCGTCACTGCACAAGGCAAAGAAGATATACACTGGGTGAGCCGTTCATTTGAGAACACTCCGTTGCTACGCTGGCCTACACACGTAATACTGGCTATGAACACTCCCGGAAGTCCCCTCCCCCATTCTGACAGGATATTGTTGCAACCCGGAGAAAAAAGATGGATTACCGTCACAGCATATACCAATCACGACACACCCCAATGGAAAGACCGGGCACTCAGTGAAGCCAGAAAGTTGACTCCCGCTTTATTGAAAGACCTAAAAAAAGAACATCAACAATGGTGGAATAACTTCTGGAATGAATCCTCTGTCGCCATCGGTGACGAAGAATTGGAGCGTTACTATTACATGTCCCAGTATCTGCTGGCTTGCTCTTCACGTGGCGATAAGTTTGCTCCCGGCATTTGGGGCACATTTGTTACACGCGATGAGGCTGCATGGGGAGGTGACTATCACCTGAATTATAATTATCAGGCTCCCTATTGGGCAGCATTTTCTTCCAATCACATCGACCTCACAAAGAATTTTGACCAGCCATTGCTGGATTATATGGACATGGGACGCCAGCACGCCCGCGAGCTATTGAACTGCAAAGGCATTTATTATCCGGTTGGTATCGGTCCGAAAGGACTCTGTACCTCTATGTGGCCTCTTACTCCGGACGAAATGATGCAAAAATATGCTACCCGCGAAAACACGATTGACAACGGGTATAAGTTCCTGGGACAAAAAATAAATGCAGTATTCAGTGTAGGCAATATGCTGATGAGGCACTACAGTACCTACGACGAAGCGTATGCAAAGAAAGTATATCCTTATATTATAGCCTGCGCAGACTTTTGGGAAGATTATCTGGTAATGGAGAACGGACGTTATGTGATAAAAATGGATCACTTCAACGAAGTGATGCCCAACAAACGCAATAAAGGCGTATGGCGAAACAGGCTGGGCGATTTCAACTCAACTCTCTCGCTGGGGTTAGTGAAGATGCTATTCAAAGGAGTAACGGACATGAGCATCTTCCTCCAAACGGATGAAAAACGACGAGAAAAATGGAATGAAATACTGACCAGACTGAGCGACTATCCTGTAGGAAAGAATGCCGAAGGAAGAATGAGCCTGAAAAGCATGGAACGCGGACCACAAAATTCGGTAGTTCGTCCGTCGGGATTAAACCGGGTTTCTATTCATGGGCTTATCCTGCCAGGAGGAGTAGCCGGTCCGGTAACCGACTCTGTATTCAATGCTATCCTGTTGGAAGACGTCAATCATTGGACAGATAGGCAATGGAATCCCGACGACTGGGGAAACACAAGCAACAATGGAATAGAAACCTGTTATCCGGGTGCAGTACGTGTAGGCTATGACGCAGAAAAGCTACTGCAACATCTTAAAAGACGTATCAGCTTCAGTGTTCATCCTAACCTGTGGATAACCCAAGGAGGTGGAGGCATAGAGACACTTGCTGCTGTGCCTTTGACTATCAACGAAATGCTGATGCAGAGCTACGAAGGAGTGATCCGTATTTTCCCTAATTGGATAATGACACAGGACGCTTCTTTCAAAGATCTGCGGGCATACGGTGCTTTTCTCGTGAGTAGTAGCCTGAAAAACGGAACAGTGGAAATGGTGGAGATTAAAAGCGAGAAAGGACGTACCTGTGTGATAGATAATCCCTGGAAAGGGAAAAAAGTCCGGATCGTACGTAATGGGAAAGACGAAGAAGTTATAGGCGGCAGCCGATTCACGATTGATACAAAGGAGGGAGAAACGGTAAAAGTGCTTCCCGCACGGGGAGGTTCGACCAGCGATGGTAGCTAAACAAGTATATTCAAATCTGTATGGGTTTGGATATATTTCACCACAGAGTAACACAGAGTTTAGATCTTTATTGAAACGCAGATGAACGCAGATTTTCGCAAAGGGAAACAAATAGATGATAAAGAAATACAGTCTTTTAATCTATCTGTGTTAATCTGCGTTTCATCAGATAAATAGTACTCTGTATTACTCTGTGGTGAGTTTCATATCTGTACGGGTTTGAATAAAACTGAAACAGCCTCTTAATTTATTTACCTTCTTCCCTTATTTGCCAACCTCCGCCAAGAGCTTTATACACTTGTACTACTGCGATTAACTCATCACGAATAGCATTGCTCAAGCCTATCTGAGCATCAAAATAACCACGTTGCGCATCGAGTACATCCAGATAATTGATAACTCCGTTAATATATTGAAGTTGCGCCAAGTCTACATAGCTCTTGGAAGAACGTTCCAAATGAGCACGAAGATCATATACCTCTTTTATCTTGTTGAAGTTAACAATTGCATTTTGTGTCTCTTTAAATGCCGTCAACACCGTTTTCTCATAGTTGTGTACTTCCGCTTCATAGGCAGCCTTCTTAGCTTTCAACGCTGCGCGATTCTTTCCCCAGCCCAGAATGGGAGTTAGCAAAGCACCTTCCATAATACCATAAGGAGATTTCAGCAGATCAGAAAGGACTGTACTTTCGGCTCCGGCCCTACCTGTAAGAGAGATACGCGGAAACATATTCGTATACGCTACCCCCACTTTGGCGTTGGCAGCAATCAGTTTCTGCTCTGCCTGACGAATATCCGGACGACGTTCGAGCAAGGCAGAGGGTAAGCCAACAGGCAACGCATTCGGAAAATTGAATTCCTGCAACAAGCCACTACGAGCTATTTTATTAGGATACTCTCCGGCAAGAAAGGCAATATCATTCTCTTTGAGACTGATCTTACGTTCGAGATCGGGCACAAGTGTTGCCGTACGGGCAAGCTCCACCTGAGACTGGCGATAGGAAGTCTCGGATGTCAACCCACCTTCAAAACGAATACGTGCCAGACGCATCCCTTCTTCACGGGCTTTCAGAGTCTGCCGGACAATCTCAAGCTCCGTATCAAGAGCTACAAGTTCATAGTAAGCCTGTGCCACTTCGGCTACAATAGTCATACGCAAAGCACGTTGTGCCTCTATGGATTGTAAATAGTCGGCAATACTTGCCGAACGTGCCCAACGCAGGTTTCCCCAAAGGTCAAGCTCCCACGAAAAAAGTACCTGAGCCTCAAAGGTATCACTGCGTTTGAAAGCATCGCCACCATGATTCTCAAACTCACGTTCACCGGTCACCGTTCCTTTTATGTCGGGAAGAAGGGCAGCAGTTGAGATTCTTTTTTGTGCAGCCATCTCTTTTACGCGGGCAGCAGCAATTAAAAGATCTTTATTGTACTCCAGCGATTTTGATATCAACCCGCGAAGTGTAGAATCGGTATAAATCTCCCACCAGTCCATATCACCAAAACTAAGTGTATCCTGATTGCGAGCAAGGCTGTCAGGCAAGTGAAGGTCAGGGCGGGTGTAACTTTTTCCAATCTTACAAGAGGAAAAAGAGACTACAGCCAGTAATAAAATAATATATAAAAAATTTCTCTTCATATCGTAGTTAGAATTTAGTAGTTAGTAGTTAGAATTTAGAATTTGGTAGTTAGAATTTGGTAGTTGGAATCTTTGCAGATACTCCCACGCTGCATAGATTCCAACTGCCAACTACTTACTTCTAACTACCAACTTATACACCATAACAAAGAAGAACGGTACAAGAATAATGCCCAGAACAATAGCAAAAATCATTCCGAAGAATACACCCGTACCAATAGCCTGCCGACTGGCAGAACCCGGTCCGCTTGCCAATACCATCGGGAGCATACCAAGCACAAAAGCCAGAGACGTCATCAAAATAGGACGAAAACGCAGACGGGCAGCATTGATAGCCGCTGTAACAATATCTTCGCCATCGTCTACCTGTACTTTGGCAAACTCCACAATAAGGATAGCATTCTTAGCTGCCAACCCTACCAACATTACCAATCCTATCTGAAAATATACATCATTTTCCAATCCGCAGATCCATACCCCCAGGTAAGCACCTAACGCAGCAATCGGCAAGGATAACAGTACGGCAACCGGCAAGGTCCAGCTTTCATATTGTGCAGCCAGAAACAGGAACACAAAGAGGAATACCAACGCCATCACCAACCCTGTCTGTCCACCGGCCTTCTTCTCCTGATAGGAAAGTCCACTCCATTCCAGCCCGATATTATCAGGCAAATGATCACGGGCTATCTGCTCCATAATCTCCATGGCTTGTCCGGAACTATATCCCTGTGCAGCTTCTCCGCGTATCACTGCCGTAGTAAACATATTGAAACGTTTGATACTACCGGGTCCTGTAGTGTATGAAGCATTCCCCAAAGAGGTAAGCGGTACCATAGCACCATTGGATGCTTTAACAAAGAAGAGGTTGATATTATCTTTATGCTCACGATAAGGAGCCTCTGCCTGAATATACACCTTATATATACGGTTGAACATGTTGAAGTCATTTACATATACAGAACCTGTATAGGCCTTCATGGTAGAAAACACGTCCGCCAGCGGAACACCTAACATCTTCACCTTATCACGGTCTACATCGAAATACAATTGTGGTATCTCTGACTGTAACGAAGAAGACAAGCCGGCAAGTTCTTTACTTTTTGAAGCATAGTACATCAATGTATCCGCCGCCTGAACCAGATTATCAAAAGTTGCCTCTCCACGGGCTTCCAGCTGCATCTCAAAACCTCCCGAACTACCTAAACCCGGGATAACCGGCGGTGTAGAGAGATACACTTTACTCTCGGGATACTCTTTGAGGTGTTCTTGTACCTCGGCCATAATTTTGTTTATAGTGGTTTCTTTACGTTCCTCCCACGGTTTCAGGATAACAGTCAACTCACTACGTGCCTGGTTACTACCGACACGAGGGCTACTTCCAGTCACATTCTGTACATATGCAATGTACGGATTCTTATCAAGGAAAGAGATAGCGCGCTCAGTCACTTTACGTGTACGTTCCAGTGTAGAACCTTCGGGCAGTTCAAGCTCTATCTTAAAATACCCCTGGTCTTCTACCGGAAGGAAACTGGTAGGAATGATACGATGTAATAAAAGAATCGCTATCAATACCATGCCGAAAGCACTTAATACACGACGCGGATGCTTAATGACACGAGTGATAACTGCTACATATTTATTATTTCCAATATTCAGCCACTCATTAATTTTACGAAATACGATGTTCTTCTTTTTGCCATTGTCCGGTTTCAGAATCAAAGAACACATGACAGGACTCAGCGTCAGAGCCACTACTGTAGATATCAGTACAGACACAGCAATGGTAATGGTAAACTGACGGTAAAGCTGCCCGGTAATGCCACTAAGGAAACTAACAGGAACAAATACGGCGCAGAGCACCAGCGAGGTCGCAATCAGAGCACTCGTCAGTCCCTCCATTGCCTTCTTAGTGGCCTCGTAGGCACTCAACTTTTCTGTCTCCATGATATGTTCTACGCTCTCCACCACCACAATAGCATCATCTACCACGATACCAATGGCAAGAATCAACCCTAACAATGTAAGGATATTCAGTGAGAAGCCAAAGATCAACATAAATCCAAACGTACCAATCAGCGAGATAGGTACAGCCACAATTGGAATCAGTGTGGCACGCCAGCTCTGCAAAGAGAGAAATACCACTAATACCACCAGTACAAGTGCTTCAAACAATGTTTTGTACACTTCATGAATCGACTCCGAAATATAGGTAGTCATATCAAACGGGATTTCGTAGCTCAACCCCTCAGGAAAGTTTTTACTGATTTCTTCCATGGCCTGTTTCACGTTGTCGGCCACTTCGATAGCGTTAGCACCAGGAAGCATATAAATACCGAGTACGGCAGCATTCTCTCCGTTGATACCACTCTCCGTATTATAAGAAGAAGCCTCAAGTGACACACGTGCCACATCTTTCAAACGGATAATAGATCCGTTTGCATTGGCACGCACCACAATATCTTCAAACTGACTTACGGTGGAAAGACGTCCCTGTGTAGTAATAGGAATAGTAACATCGAGCCCTTTTACCGGTTGCTGGCCAAGTACACCGGCAGCCGACTCACGGTTCTGATCCTTCAGAGCATTCTGCAAGTCCTGCACGGTCAAACCGAAGTTTGCCAGTTTATCGGGTTCTGCCCATATCTGCATAGCATAATACCGGCTACCAATATTCGATACACGTCCCACACCCGGAATACGACGAAGCACGTCGAGCACGTTGATCGTGGCAAAGTTACTCAAATAGATTTCGTCAAACTTCGGATCCGAAGAAGTCAGACAGAGTGTCATCAACTGACTTGGTGCCTGCTTCTCTACGGAAATACCATTTTGAATTACTTCGGCAGGCAAGCGGGATTCGGCAAGTTTCACACGGTTCTGAATCTCAACGGCAGCCAAATCAGGATCGGCAGATACATCAAAAGTGACTGTAGCCGAAAAACCTCCGGAGTTGGAACTGTTAGACTCCATGTAAAGCATACCGGGAGTACCGTTAATCTCTTGTTCAATCGGAGTAGCCACCGCCTGCGAAACGGTAAGTGCACTGGCTCCCGGATAGGATGCACTGATTTTAACCACCGGCGGAGTTATCTGCGGATACTGATCCACCGGAAGCATAGTCAACCCTATGACTCCGATTATTATAATTACAATGGATATGACCGCCGAGAAAACCGGACGATCTATAAAAAAACTGACTTTCATTATTTACTCCTTTATAGCGTTATCCACCTCTTCAGCCTTATCGGCTTCTACTACCCGGACTTTCATTCCCGGATTGAGTTTGTGGAATCCTTCAACAACAATCATTTCTCCCTGTGCAAGTCCGCGTTCCACAACTACTTTATTACCAAATTCAGGTCCTAATTCAATGAAACGTTTCTCTACTGTTGAGTCTTTACGCATCACGTAAATATAAGCCCCACCTTTCTCGATTGTTACAGCCTTGAGAGGCACCACAACAGCACCTTCTCTAACATCGAGCAATAATTTCACTTTTGTGAACTGTCCGGGTAACAACACCTGCTTCGGGTTGGGCATCTCGGCCCGGACAGAGAACGTCCCCGTCTGAGGATCCACTTGTGGTTCGGCAAAATCCACGTAACCTTTGTATGGATAGACCGTATTATCGGCCAGTGTAATAGAAATGTTGGGTTGCCAGGAACGACTGGAATCCTGCTGCCCGATATTAATATTCCGTTCTTTACTTTTCAGATAATCCAGTGCAGTCATATTAAAATCGACCAGCACCGTATCACTCTTTACGATGGTAGCCAGCAAAGACTTCGCACCCGGTCCAACCAATGTCCCGAGGTCGACGTTTCGTTCGCTGATATGTCCCGAAAGCGGAGAGCGAACTAATGTATATCCCAATTCCATCTCTGCTTGTGCCAGATCGGCTTCACTCATGGCAACCGTAGCTACTGCACTTTCATAAGCAGCTTCAGCATTATCAAGATCCAACTGGCTGGCAGCATTCTGAGCATAAAGCGGTTTGATACGTTCAAAGTCACGTTGAGCTTTCAGTGCCTGTGCCTCATCTTTTTTCAGCTGTGCACGTGCTTTATCTGCTTTTGCCCGGTATTGCTCCTGGTTAATAACAAAAAGTACCTGGTTTTTATTCACATAGGTACCCTCTGCGAAAAGCATCTGTTCCAGATAACCTTCTACACGGGCACGCACTTCAACAAATTGCTGGGCACGAATACGGCCTACATACTCACCATAAATTTCTACATCATCTTTTACTGCAGCCTCCACTATCACTGTAGGTATTTCCGGTTCAGCCTTATGCGGACGCGTTAATAACCAGTAAATACCCAATATCAGAACAATGCAAACAACAGTAGCAATGGTTCTCCTTTTCTTTAATTTTAATTCTTTCTTTGAGAGAAATAATCTCATAATCGGTTGAATTAGTTAATTTAACTTATGTTTGTTCTTAGTCTCTTGTCGTACAAGTTTCGTACCAAAACTGCAAAAACTTCATTTATCTACTATAAACAAGCTGTTTATACTGTATATACACTAATTGGACATCTGTGGAATTTTACTGTAAACTGTAGAATTTATCCACAATTCCGACTTTTGGACCACAAAAGTAGAGAAATCTGCCTAAAGCAAAACAATTTATCACTTACATTTGTATTTTATATGTTACACGTAACAAAACCATCTTAATGAAAAAACATTTATCTTTAACATTAGTTCTCCTGGCCTGCTTTTTTTTGGCTTTACCTACTTCGGCACAGCAACGTAAAAAAGTAGGCGTAGTGCTCAGCGGTGGCGGTGCAAAAGGTGTCGCACACATTGGAGCATTAAAAGTGATCGAAGAAGCAGGTATTCCCATCGATTATATCGTAGGTACCAGTATGGGCTCTATTATCGGAGGTTTATATTCTATCGGCTACACACCGGAGCAACTTGACAGCATGGTGAAAAAGCAAGACTGGACCTTCCTTCTCAGTGACCGGATCAAACGAAGCCAACAGACCATGTCCGAACGGGAAAAGTCGGAAACGTATGTACTCTCTCTCCCTCTGACCGGAAAAGGTTTCAAAGAACAGGCATCGGGAGGAGTTATCAAAGGGCAAAACCTCGCTAACCTGTTCTCTGACCTCACTGTGGGGTATCATGACTCAATTGATTTTAATAAAATGCCCATCCCTTTCGCCTGTGTTTCGGAAAACGTTGTGAATGGTGACGAAATAGTATTCCATAATGGCGTACTTGCCACAGCGATGCGTGCAAGTATGGCTATTCCCGGTGTGTTTACCCCTGTGCGAATAGACAGTATGGTATTAGTAGACGGTGGCATGAAAAACAACTATCCGGTGAATGTAGCCAAAGCAATGGGAGCCGAAGTTATCATCGGAGTAGATGTACAGGATAAGCTGAGAACAGCTAATGAGCTGAATACGGCTCCTGATATTTTGTTGCAGATTATCGATCTTACTACACAAAAAAATTATGAACAAAACGTAGCAGCTACAGATGTTTATATAAAAGTAAATGTAAAAGGATATTCTGCTGCCAGCTTTACTCCCAATGCACTGGATACGCTCACCAACCGAGGGGAAGAAGCAGCACAGGAGAAATGGAGCGAACTGTTGAAGCTAAAAAAGAAAATAGGTATCCCGGCAGATTATAAACCAACTCCTCATGGGCCTTATACTTCCTTATCTTCTTCCAGAAAGTTCTTTGTAAAAGAGATCAATTTTTCCGGTATTGAAGATGTAGATAAAAAATGGATGATGCGGAAATGTAAATTGAAAGAAGATAGCGAAATCAGTGTAGCTCAATTGGAAAAAGCACTTTCCGTATTACGGGGAAGTCAGGCATATTCCAATGTCAGCTATAAACTTACCAGTACACCGGAGGGAGACAAGTTAGACTTTTTGTTAGAAGAAAAGTATGAACGGAAAATCAACCTGGGCATTCGTTTCGACTCTGAAGAAATTGCTTCTATGCTGCTGAATGCGACCCTAAACTTAAAGACACATATCCCGTCTAAAGTATCTGTAACCGGACGTTTGGGGAAACGATATGCTGCCCGCGTAGATTATACCCTGGAACCGATGCAGATGAGGAACTTCAATTTCGGCTACCTCTTCGAATATAATGATATCAATATCTACAATCATGGTGACCGTGCTTATAATACCACTTATAAGTACCATTCGGGAGAATTCAGCTTCTCGGACGTATGGTATAAGAACCTGCGTTTTGCTGTCGGAGCACGATTCGAATATTTCAAATACAAAGATTTTTTGTATACCAGCCCGGAGTATAATCTGAAAATAAAACCGGAACATTTCTTCAGTTACTTTGCGCAGGTGCATTATAATACATTCAATAAAGGATATTTCCCCAACCAAGGTGCAGATTTTAAAGCCGGATATTCACTTTATACAGATAACATGGCAAAGTATAAAGGACATGCCCCATTTTCAGCACTCAACGCTTCATGGGTGGAAGCTTTCCAATTAACCAATCGTTTTGCCTTGCTTCCCGCTATATATGGAAGAGTGCTTATAGGTAGAGATATCCCCTACCCGTATACCAACGCATTGGGTGGTAACTACTTCGGACGGTTCATTTCACAACAAATGCCTTTTGCCGGAATTGATAATATCGAAATAATGAAAAACTCCGTAGTAGTAGGCGGTTTAAAACTACGTCAACGCTTATGGACCAAACACTACATCAGCCTGACAGGTAATGTAGCACTAACCAATAATAACTTCTTCGACATCTTGGAAGATAAATGTATCTACGGATTCAGTTTAAGTTACGGAATAGACAGTATGTTCGGCCCCCTCGAAGCTTCATTGGGATACTCTAATCAAAGTAAGAAGGCAGGGTTCTATGTGAATCTGGGATTCTACTTTTGACCAAACCTGAATCAGTTCACCACAGAGGACACGGAGGACACAGAGAAATTATCGACTTGGCATAAAAAGAATAAAATCCTCTGCATTCTGTGGTGAATCCTCTCTTTTCTTTGCGAGAATTCGCGTCTATCCACATTTCAATCAACCATCGTCTGATGTACCTCCCCATGCGGAAAGCACACCGTTGCCCGGTGTTGTACTTTGTCTTTCTCAGAAAGGAACGTTCCTTTTCCCCGTGAGCAGCCTTGTTTTACATGTACATGTTTCACTGTACCACATGTACATGTCGTACTGCACCACATGCACATGTCGTACTGCTTTACATGTACATCTAAAACAATATTACACACCGAGGCTTCCTACGTTACTCTACGAGATAGAACTTTATCAGCACCGAAGAAATAAATAGATGGTAACGACAGAAGCTATTAAGCTCAAAACTTAATCTATTTACGATTAGGCGATGTACGATTGGAATTACCCTGTCTCTGACAGGGCTGAAACCGGCTTTTAAAAGAGTAACTTCAATCGTACATCGTAAATCGTCTAATCGTAAATAGATTCATATCCATACAGTATTGTATTATTTATTTGCCTAAGCCGAAGAAAGTATTTATCTTTACCGCTGATATATTCAATATTCACATTAAAAGAAGATAGATTATGGCAAGTAGAAGAGAACTCAAGAAAACCGTAAATTATATTTCAGGAGAATTATTCTCAGAGTGTTTGATCAATAGCATGTTTGTTCCTGGTACTGATAAGGCCAAAGCAGACCAACTTATGACCGAAATCCTTAAGATGCAGGATGAGTTCATCAGCCGCATCAGCCATACAGAGCCGGGCAATGTAAAAGGATTCTACAAGAAATTCCGTAGTGACTTCAACGCTAAAGTAAACGAAATTATTGATGCCATCGCGAAATTAAACTAAGAATGAAAAAAGCAATTTACAGCTTTATTTACTTTCGCTTGTTGGGTTGGAAAATGAATGTAACGGTGCCAAACTACGACAAATGCGTAGTTTGCGCCGCTCCCCATACTACAAATTTAGACCTCTTCATAGGTAAACTTTTCTATGGCGCCTGGGGGCGTAAAACAAGCTTCATGATGAAAAAAGACTGGTTCTTCTTCCCCTTAGGCATCATTTTTAAAGCAGTGGGAGGTATTCCGGTAGACCGTAGTCGTAAAACATCATTAGTAGATCAGATGGCACACAAATTTGCCGAAAGTAAGAAATTTCATCTTGCCATCACACCCGAAGGCACACGTAAACGAAATCCAAACTGGAAGAAAGGATTCTACTATATCGCACTGAAAGCACAAGTCCCTATCGTGCTCGTAGGAATAGATTATACTACTAAGACCATTTCATCCACCAAAGCTATCATGCCTACAGGAGACATTGAAAAAGATATGCGCGAAATAAAGCTCTACTTCAAAGACTTCAAAGGCAAACATCCCGAAAACTTTAGTATCGGAGATATTGATGAGTAGTGATTAATGATTAGTAATAAATGTAATGCAAGAATTACGTATTTCAATCGTCCAGACTAATATTGTCTGGGAGAATAAACAAGAAAATCTCCGTTTGCTCCGTGATAAGCTACAAATGCTTCACGGAACAACGGAGATTGTTGTTTTACCGGAAATGTTCTCGACCGGGTTTAGTATGAACAGCCGGAAGTTGGCAGAACCAATCTCCGGAGAAACCATACAAACACTCAAAAACTGGGCCGGAGAATTTCAGTTCGCTATTACCGGAAGCTTCATTTGCAGCGAACAAGGCTCGTATTATAACCGCGCTTTCTTTATCACCCCCGAAGGAGAAGAGTATTACTATGACAAACGCCACCTCTTCCGCATGGGGCAAGAAGCTGAACATTTTTCCTCCGGAGACAGTAAACTCATTATCTCCTACCGCGAATGGAACATCTGCCTGCTGGTATGCTACGATCTGCGTTTCCCGGTATGGAGCCGGAATGTAAACAATGAATATGACTTATTAATATATGTAGCCAGTTGGCCGCAAGCCCGCCGATTAGTATGGGACACACTGCTTCGTGCCCGCGCTTTAGAGAATATGTGTTATGTATGCGGGGTAAACCGCACTGGAACAGATGGTAATAATCATCTATATAATGGAGGTAGTATCGTCTATTCCGCTAAAGGTGAAATACTAACATCAGTCCCGGACGGCAAAGAAGCTATCGCCACCGTTTCACTCAACCTCAAATCGCTACAACAATTCCGTGATAAGTTTCCGGTATGGAAAGACGCAGACACTTTCCGGATTTGAGTTTATATGTACATTTTAGTGATGCAACTTAAATAAACAAACGTTAAAATCGCCTCCCTATAGTAACAATACCTACAATAAGGTAGTTTTTATAATAAACTTCTTTTGTATCTTTGTCGTTCAGAAAAAACAGTCGCACGACTTGAATCTAACATAACTTAATTAAAGAATTTATGAAAACAAACTTAAGTTCTCAAATCACTCTCAACAGGGTCTCCCCCAGATACTACAGACCAGAGAATGCATTTGAACGGTCGGTATTAACCCGACTTGAAAAAATCCCTACTGATATTTATGAATCTGTAGAAGAAGGTGCCAACTACATCGCTCGCGAAATAGCACAAGTAATACGCGACAAACAGAAAGCAGGACGTTTCTGTGTTCTGGCATTGCCGGGTGGTAATTCACCACGCAATGTGTATTCCGAGCTAATTCGCATGCACAAAGAAGAAGGCCTGAGCTTCCGCAATGTGATCGTGTTCAATATGTATGAATACTATCCATTAGCTCTGGATGCAATCAACAGTAACTTCAATGCCTTGAAAGAGATGTTCCTCGACCATGTGGACATTGATAAGCAGAATGTATTCACCCCGGACGGAACCATTGCTAAAGATACGATTCTGGAATATTGTCGCCTGTATGAGCAACGTATCGAAAGTTTCGGAGGTATTGACATTGCTCTTCTGGGTATCGGTCGCGTAGGTAATATTGCTTTCAATGAGCCGGGTTCACGCCTGAATTCTACTACTCGCCTGATCTTGCTGGATAACAGCTCACGCAATGAAGCTACCAAGATATTCGGAACAATGGAGAACACTCCTATCAGTTCTATCACAATGGGTGTATCTACTATCCTGGGTGCCAAGAAAGTATATCTTCTGGCATGGGGAGAGGACAAAGCCAAGATGATTAAAGAATGTGTGGAAGGACCGATCACAGATACAATCCCTGCATCTTATTTGCAGACACACAACAACGCTCACGTAGCTATCGATCTTTCAGCTGCCAGTAACCTGACACGTATTCAACGTCCCTGGTTGGTGACTTCTTGCGAATGGAACGATAAACTGATCCGTAGTGCCATCGTTTGGTTATGCCAATTGACCGGTAAGCCCATCCTGAAACTGACCAATAAGGATTACAACGAAAACGGATTGAGCGAACTTTTAGCTCTCTTCGGCTCGGCATATAATGTAAACATCAAGATATTCAACGACTTGCAGCACACGATCACCGGTTGGCCCGGCGGTAAACCGAATGCGGATGATACGTATCGCCCCGAACGTGCAAAACCGTTCCCAAAACGTGTTGTTGTATTCTCTCCGCACCCGGATGACGATGTGATCTCTATGGGTGGCACTATCCGCCGTCTGGTAGAGCAAAAACATGAAGTACATGTAGCTTATCAAACATCGGGTAACATCGCTGTAGGCGACGAAGAAGTAATCCGCTTCCTGCACTTCATTAATGGTTTCAACCAGATTTTCAATAACAGCGAGGACCTGGTAATCAACGAAAAATATTCAGAGATCCGCAAATTCCTCAAAGAGAAGAAAGACGGAGATATGGATTCACGCGATATCCTGACTATCAAAGGTCTGATTCGCCGTGGCGAAGCCCGTACGGCTTGTACATACAATAACATTCCGTTGGACCGCGTTCACTTCCTGGATCTGCCATTCTATGAAACAGGCAAAATCCAGAAGAATCCTATCAGTGAGGCAGATGTAGAAATTGTACGTAACCTGCTCCGCGAAGTGAAGCCTCATCAGATATTCGTAGCCGGTGACCTTGCCGATCCGCACGGAACCCACCGCGTTTGTACGGATGCTGTATTTGCTGCTATAGATTTGGAAAAAGAAGAGGGAGCCAAATGGCTGAAAGACTGCCGTATCTGGATGTATCGTGGTGCATGGGCTGAATGGGAAATTGAAAACATCGAAATGGCAGTACCTATCAGTCCGGAAGAGTTGCGTGCTAAACGTAATTCCATCCTGAAACACCAGTCGCAAATGGAAAGCGCTCCGTTCTTAGGCAATGACGAACGTCTGTTCTGGCAACGTAGCGAAGACCGTAACCGTGGTACAGCCGCACTCTATGATAATCTTGGCCTTGCGTCTTATGAAGCAATGGAAGCATTCGTAGAGTATATTCCATTATAACAATTAGTAAATAATCATAAAGAAGAGTGAGGAACAGAGAATTCTTCACTCTTTTTTTGTTTACAAATAAAAGACAAATTAATATGAAGAAAGAAGATACTCATTACCGGCTCCTACCAATGGCAGGAGCTTATAACATGCGCGATCTTGGAGGTTATCGCACCATTTATGGCAAACATGTGAAATGGAAAACTTTTCTGCGTTCAGACGACATGAACAAACTGACATCCACAGACCTGGATTATCTGACTCTATTACCGCTACGAACCGTGGTCGATTTCAGAGGTGAAGCCGAAAAGAGGGCAGCTGCCGATCATTTGCCACAGACTGTGTCCAAGCATATCCCATTGCCCATCGAAGCCGGCAATATGAGTGATATTGCACATTTTGACAAAAACAATCTGAGTGCTGTTATGGAAGAAGTGTACGCATTCATCGTTCGCCATATGCAGGATACATACAAAGAATTTTTCCGCATCCTGACAGAGAAAGCCAATACCCCGCTCCTCTTCCACTGTTCTGCCGGAAAAGACCGGACAGGCATTGCAGCTGCATTGCTGCTTTCGGCTCTGGGAGTGGAACGCGATACAATAATAGAAGACTATATGCTGTCAGCTCAGCATATCCAGGCCAAATATGATTTTATCACAAAAGACCATCCGGAACTGAAGCCGCTGACTACCGTGAGAAAAGAGTATCTGGAAACGGCTTTCCGTGTGATAGACAAAGAATTCGGAGGAATAGAAAGTTATCTGATAAACAACCTTGAAGCAGATATAGAGAAACTGCGCAATTTATATACAGAATAACGAAAATTACTCTACTTTTGCAGACTAAAATTTCACCACAGAGGACGTTGAGAACACAGAGCTTTATTATCCGAATAAAACGCAGATTAACGCGAATGAACGCAGATTAAAGTACCGATATTCGTCCTTTTACATTTGTATTTTGCGAAAATCTGCGTTAATCTACGTTTCAATCAGATAAATAATACTCCGAATAATACTCCGTGTTCTCCTCTGTGATAAACCGTAATAATTGAAGTTTATGAGAAAGCTATACCTATTCCTGCTATCACTTATTGTAGGAACCAATTTACTCTTTGCGCAAGCTATCGAAAAAACAGTAGAAGATCGGCTGAATGAATACTTCAACAGCTACACCTCTGCCTCTGCAAAAATAAAACAGCCCACATTACAAAGTGTAGAAATTGACTTTGACCGAAAGCAACTCACAATACAGGCTTCAGAAAGTTTTGCTTATCAGCCCTTTCTACCCGAAACTGTTGAGTCTATTTATAATCAGGTAGAAAATATTCTCCCTGGCCCGGTACGTTTTTTCGATGTTACGATATACGCCGATGGCAGACCCATAGAAGACCTTATCCCCAACGCCTACCGCAAAAAGAAAAAGGACAAAACCCGCCTTTCATTGAATACTGACTATAAGGGAGCACCCTGGGTGACAAATACATCGCGCCCATACGAAATATCCCGTGGACTGCAAAACCGGCACATCGCTCTCTGGCAGAGCCATGGACAGTATTTCAAGAATGAAAATGGAGAATGGAGCTGGCAACGTCCCCGGCTATTTTGTACAACAGAAGACCTTTTTACACAATCGTTTATCCTGCCCTATGTTATCCCGATGTTGGAAAACGCAGGTGCCAACGTTTTCACTCCACGCGAACGGGATACACAGAAGAACGAAGTAATTGTTGATAACGACACGAAAAACGGTTCTATCTATCTGGAAATGAAAAGTCGCAAGGCCCGTTGGGAAACAGTAGGTGGAAAAGGATTTGCATCTAAAAAACGTATCTATAAAGATGGAGAGAATCCTTTTTTGGACGGTACTGCACGCTATGCCCGTACAGAAAAGAAAAAGAACAAAGCCTTTGCAGAATGGATTCCGACCATCCCACAAACGGGTAACTATGCAGTATATGTATCCTATCAGACACTACCTAACAGCGTAAGTGATGCCAAATACATTGTGTTTCATAAAGGAGGAGCTACCGAATTTAATGTGAACCAGCAGATAGGCGGAGGTACCTGGGTATATCTGGGGACTTTTGAGTTCGACAAAGGCAATAATGATTATGGCATGGTGGTACTCAGCAATGAGAGCAAAGAGAATGGCGTCGTATGTGCGGATGCAGTACGTTTTGGAGGAGGTATGGGAAATATCTCACGAGGCGGAACCGTCAGCGGACTTCCGCGCTATCTGGAAGGAGCACGTTATTCTGCTCAATGGGCAGGTATGCCGTATGAAATATATGGTGGACGAAAAGGAGAAAATGATTATGCCGATGATATCAATGCACGCTCCAATACACTCAATTATCTGTCCGGCGGTTCAGTGTTCAACCCCAAAGAAAAGGGATTGGGAGTACCGTTGGAAATGACCTTGGCCCTGCACAGTGATGCCGGATATAGTAAAACAGACGAAATAATCGGCTCATTAGGCATATATACCACCGATTTCAATAACGGCTTGCTGAACACAGGCATGGACCGCTATGCCTCGCGTGATCTGGCAGATATCTTATTGACACAGTTGCAACGGGACATCCGCACTACCTACAATATCCCCTGGACCCGGCGTAGCATGTGGAATCGCAATTATAGCGAAACACGCTTGCCGTCTGTACCCTCTACGATCGTAGAACTACTATCACACCAGAATTTTGCGGATATGCAACTGGGGCACGACCCTAACTTCAAGTTCACCGTAGGGCGTGCTATTTACAAAGGTGTACTCCGCTTTGTGAGCAGCCAACACGGAAAGGACTATGTTGTACAACCGCTTCCTGTAAGCAACTTCGCCCTTCAGTTCGGAAAGAAAAAAAACACCCTCGAACTCTCCTGGCAAGGAGAAAACGATCCGCTGGAACCAACTGCCACTCCACGTGAATATATAGTATATACCCGCATCGGCTACGGCGGCTTCGACAATGGTGTACTGGTGAGTCACCCTTCCTATACCCTAAAAATAGAGCCGGGCCTTGTGTATTCATTCAAAGTCACAGCAGTCAACCGTGGTGGCGAAAGTTTCCCCTCAGAGATATTATCGGCCTATAAAGCAAAAGATGAAAAAGGGAAAATACTTATCATCAATGGTTTCGACCGTCTGAGCGGTCCGGCTATCATCAACACACCTACCAGCGCAGGGTTTGATCTGGAAGAAGATCCTGGCGTACCCTATTTATACAACATCTCCCTGAGTGGGGCACAAATCGGATTCGACCGGAAACAAGCCGGTAAGGAAGGGAAAGGCAGCCTGGGGCATAGTGGCAACGAGCTGGAAGGAATGAAAATCATTGGAAACACATTTGACTACCCATTTATTCATGGTAAAGCAATTCAGGCAGCAGGACACTATAGTTTTGTATCATGTAGTGATGAGGCTGTAGAAAACGGACGGGTACAATTGGAAGAATATCCCATTGTGGACTATATCCTGGGCCTGGAAAAAGAAGATCCCGTCAACCGGGCATATTACAAAACATTCTCCTCCCCTATGCAACGAATCATTACGGCTTACTGCCAATCGGGAGGTAACATTCTCGTCAGCGGCTCTTATCTTGGAAGTGATATGAATACTTCGCAAGGTAACCGGGAGTTCACACAAAAAGTGCTGAAATATGGCTATCAAAGTTCACTACGCAACAGCCTGTCCGGACAGATCAACGGACTGGGACGTACTATTTCCATTCCCCGCCTACCCAATGAAAACAGGTATGCGGTGACTGCACCGGATTGTATAGTCCCCGTAGCACCTGCCTTTTCCGTATTCACATATAGTCCGGATAACCAAAGTGCAGGTATTGCCTACAAAGGAAATTACCGTACATTTGTTATGGGCTTCCCTTTCGAAAGCATTGAATCGGACAAAGACCGGGCAATGGTTATGGCAGCAATACTTAACTTTTTTAGTGATTAGTGATTAGCGATTAGTGATTAGTGGGCTGCGCCATCATGCCGCATGGCACTAATCACTAATCACTTATCATTAATCACTATTCACTAATCACTTTTTTAATTAATTTCCCCCCTATTTGTTCAATCTCTCACGAAAAGTTCTATCTTTGTCGCTATCATTAACCTCTAAAACAAAAACATTATGTATACCATACAAGCAAATCCCAGCGGCACACGCAGCATGGAAGTTTCCGAAGAAAACCTGAAAACCATTGAAAAATATGCCCTCTTCCGTCACCTGATTGACAGTAATGGTATTGTAGACGAAGCTGTTCTTGATAAACTTAAACTGAACGTCCGTTCGCTTATCGCCAGCCAGGAAGAAGACAGTAAGGACCTGCTCGACCTCTGCATAGACGTGATTTATCACAATAACATGAAGGCATTCGGCCTGCAACAGCTTATCAAACTATATCTTACCTGGCTTAACTCCCAGGAAGCAGAAGAGGAAGAGTCATGATTACCGTCGACACTCGTGGAACGACTGCTTACAGTCCGTTAATCCCGGCTATAAAAGCCATATGTAGCGCCCAACCCGGCGAAACAGTGAAGATTATAATGGATAATGCCGACGCATTTCAGGACTTAAAAGAGTACTTATCGGAACAAGGCATCGGTTTTCGCGAAATCTACGGTAGCGAACAAATGACTTTGCAGTTTATCGTACAAACATAAGCTTTCACCACAGAGGACACAGAGAGCACAGAGTTTTAAAATATATTTAAAGTAATATAGTCTCTGTGCCCTCTGTGTCCTCTGTGGTGAAACATATCCCAAACCGCATTAAATATGAGTGAAGTACAACAGAAATTAAAGGAATTACCGGGATCAGCCACCCGGAAAATCAACAGTATATATGGTAGCATAGATAAGTTTTATGCTACCGTTTATCTTATTGCCCGCAACGAGCACCAGTGCCAGATGATGGCTGTGCCGGCTGCCGACCAACGAATGAAAACCATTCGTGCCTATCAGGGTCTCATACGTTTCATGCTCGACGAACTTGGTCTCGACGGAAAAGACATTATGGATGCCATAGCCAGTGACTATCTGGAAGATTTCGTAAACTACCGCGAACAAAGCTTCGGCATGACAAATGAAGAGTTCATCTCTATTATCAAACGAATCGGTTAACCGGATGGATATTCTCCTCATTATCATAGGAAGCATCTGCCTGTTGGCAGGACTGATAGGGTGCATCGTCCCGATGCTTCCAGGTCCGCCCATCGCCTATATGGCTTTGGTATTGCTTCACTTCACCGACAAAGTACAATTCACAATAACTCAGCTTTTCTTGTGGCTGCTGCTTGTCGTAGCTATTCAGGTGCTCGATTATTTTATCCCGATGTTCGGGGTGAAACGGTTTGGTGGCACCAGTTGGGGTAACTGGGGTTGTATTATCGGTACTTTCGCAGGACTTTTCCTGTTTCCTCCCTGGGGTGTTATCATCGGTCCGTTTGCCGGAGCATTTATAGGAGAGTTATTAGGAGGAAAAGAGACACATCACGCCCTCAAAGCCGGATTCGGAGCTTTTGTGGGATTCTTAATGGGCACTGTACTGAAAGTTGCCGTATGCGGTTGGTTCATCTTCTGCTTTATCAGTGCATTGGTATAGTGAAATTTACATTATCTTTGCTTAAAAGCGAAGATAAGCTGCACCTTGGCATAAAAAATGAACTTGTTCATTTTATTCTGCTCTCGGTTTGCATTATCTTTGCAGCATGAAAGAATACCGACTTACCGACTGGCTGCCCACTACCAAGAAAGAAGTAGAACTGCGCGGATGGAATGAACTCGATGTCATCCTATTCAGTGGAGATGCCTATGTAGACCACCCCTCCTTCGGGCCGGCTGTGATTGGCCGCATTCTCGAAGCACAGGGATTGCGGGTAGCCATTATCCCCCAACCTAACTGGCGCGATGATCTACGCGACTTTAAGAAGCTGGGACGCCCCCGTCTGTTCTTTGGCATTTCGGCAGGATGTATGGATTCCATGGTAAACAAATATACTGCCAATAAACGCCTTCGCAGTGAAGATGCCTATACTCCGGACGGACGCCCGGATATGCGTCCCGAATACCCTTCGATTGTATACAGCCAGATACTGAAAAAGCTATACCCGGATATTCCCGTTGTACTGGGTGGCATCGAAGCAAGCTTGCGCCGGTTGAGTCATTATGACTATTGGCAGGATAAAATACAGAAAAGTATCCTGTGTGACAGTGGTGCCGACCTGCTCATCTATGGCATGGGAGAGAAGCCTATTGCCGACCTTTGCAAACGACTGCAAACCACCCATGAGATGCCGACCGACCTACTGCAAACAGCCTATTTACGAAACAATACGGAAGATGTAACCCGTACGGAAGATGACATCGAACTTTACTCACACGAAGAATGCCTGAAAGACAAGAAAAAGCAGGCCGCTAACTTCCGCCACATCGAAGAAGAGTCGAATAAATATGCTGCTGCGCGTATCCTGCAAGTAGTGGGAAAGCAGGTTGTAGTAGTCAATCCGCCCTATCCACCCATGACGCAGGAAGAACTGGACCACTCGTTCAACCTACCCTATACCCGCCTGCCGCATCCCAAGTATAAAGGAAAGCGTATCCCCGCCTATGATATGATTAAGTTCTCGGTAAACATCCACCGGGGATGTTTCGGAGGTTGTGCCTTTTGTACTATTTCGGCACACCAGGGCAAATTCATCGTAAGCCGCAGCAAGGATTCCATTCTCAAAGAAGTAAAAGAGGTGATGCAGCTACCGGACTTCAAAGGCTATCTTAGTGATCTGGGAGGTCCTTCGGCCAATATGTATAAGATGGGAGGAAAAGACGAAACAGTCTGCCGGAAATGTAAACGCCCGTCATGTATCCATCCCAAGATATGTCCGAATCTGAATACAGACCACCGTCCCCTGCTTGATATCTATCATGCAGTAGATGCACTGCCGGGTATCAAGAAATCATTTATCGGCAGCGGGGTACGCTATGACCTGCTACTGCATCAAAGTAAAGACCCTGCAGTAAATCGCAGTACCAATGAATATACCCGCGAACTGATAGAGAAGCATGTTAGCGGACGACTGAAAGTTGCACCGGAACATACCAGCGACCGCGTTCTCAATATTATGCGCAAGCCCTCGTTCAGCCAGTTCGGAGAGTTTAAAAAGATATTCGACCGCATCAACACCGAGAAAAACCTGCGACAGCAACTCATTCCTTACTTCATCTCCAGCCATCCGGGCTGCAAGGAAGAGGACATGGCTGAATTGGCCATCATCACCAAACGACTGGACTTTCATCTGGAGCAGGTACAGGACTTCACCCCTACCCCGATGACCGTTGCAACAGAAGCATGGTATACCGGATTCCACCCCTATACACTGGAACCGATATTCAGCGCCAAAACACAACGAGAGAAACTGGCACAACGCCAGTTCTTCTTCTGGTACAAACCGGAAGAACGCCGGAATATCATCAACGAATTGCGGCGCATCGGACGCCAGGACCTGATAGACAAACTGTACGGAAAGAGATAAAATACAGTATCATACTATGCCGCTTGCAGTACACGCCTTGCCTGCATGGAGAGTACGCCTTGCCTACAAACAGGTAAGGCGTACTCTCCAAACAGGCTCTACAAGGCACACAGACACGGGTAGGTTTATTCTTCCTGTTTCACCGGTAAAGCCACCATTTCCTGCAATATACTCACGGCAGTCTCTACATTCGGGATATCTTTTATTACCATCGAACGGCGTCCGTTCTGTTCGCGTAAATCGCAACGGCGGGTATACTTCATCATATAATCTATCACCTTACCAAAAGCCTGGCTCTGATAGAACGGGCTGTCCGGATTGGATACGAAAAACAACGTCATACGCCCTGCTTTAAGGAATACCTTTTCTGCTCCCAGACGGGCTGCAAGGCGACGAAGCGGAACGATACGGAGCAGTTCCTCCGTCTCGGAAGGCACAGGGCCAAAACGGTCTTCAAGCCGCGAACGAAAAGCCTCCACATCTTTGTCCAGAGTCAATCCGTCCAACTCGCGATACAGCAACATGCGTTCACTACTTCCTGTGACATAGTTGGCAGGCAACAACAACTCCAGGTCACTCTCTACCTGGCACTCATCTACAAACTGCTCTCCACTTACAGCTCCTTCACCTTTTATCTCGTTGGCATACAACTCGGCAAACTCGTCTGTCTTCAACTCATACACGGCCTCTGAAAGGATTTTCTGATACGTCTCATATCCTAAGTCGGCAATGAAACCACTTTGTTCCGCCCCCAGCATATTTCCTGCACCACGGATATCAAGATCCTGCATGGCAATGTGGATGCCACTCCCCAAATCGGAGAAATTTTCGATAGCCTGCAATCGTCTCCTACCCTCAGGAGTAAGTGACGAAAGCGGAGGAGCAAGCAGATAACAGAATGCCTTCTTGTTACTACGTCCCACACGCCCGCGCATCTGGTGAAGATCACTCAAACCAAAATTCTGCGCCTGGTTTATGATGATGGTATTGGCATTAGGGATGTCAATTCCACTCTCGATAATCGTAGTGGCAAGCAACACATCATAATCATAATTTACAAAGTCGAGGATAATCTGTTCCAGATCGGCAGGCTCCATTTGCCCGTGTCCGATAGCGATACGGCAATCCGGAATATGCCGTTGTATCATGGCTTTCAGTTCCGGCAGATTCGCTATACGGTTGTTTACAAAAAACACCTGCCCGTTGCGGCTCATTTCGAAGTTAATAGCATCAGTTATAATCTCTTCATTAAAAGTATGCAGTTCCGTTTGTATGGGATAACGGTTGGGCGGCGGAGTAGATATCACACTCAGATCACGTGCTCCCATCAGCGAAAACTGGAGCGTACGCGGGATAGGCGTTGCCGTCATAGTCAGCGTATCTACGTTCACTTTCAGTTGGCGTAGTTTCTCCTTTACCGATACACCAAATTTCTGCTCTTCGTCAATGACCAACAGGCCCAAATCTTTGAAATTCACATCTTTACCCAAAATACGGTGCGTACCGATAAGGATACCCACTTCTCCTTCTTTAAGTCCTTTAAGTACCACCTTGGTTTGTGCAGCAGTACGGGCACGGCTCAGGTACTCCACTTTACAGGGGAGTCCTTTCAGTCGTTCGCGAAAGGTTTGAAAGTGCTGATAAGCCAACACGGTAGTAGGTACCAGTACTGCCACCTGCTTATTATCGGCCACTGCCTTAAAGGCAGCACGGATAGCCACTTCTGTCTTTCCAAACCCCACATCCCCACAAACAAGGCGATCCATCGGGCGGTCACGTTCCATATCTGCCTTCACCTCGGCAGTAGCCTTACTCTGGTCGGGTGTATCTTCATAAATAAAAGAAGCCTCCAACTCACGTTGCAGAAAGCTATCGGGACTATAGGCAAATCCCTTTTCTTCACGGCGCTTTGAATAAAGCAGAATCAAATCGCGCGCAATATCTTTAATCTTAGTTTTAGTACGTTCCTTTAGCTTCTCCCAGGCACCCGTACCTAATTTATTCAGGCGGGGAGCTTCCCCCTCTTTACCTTTGTACTTCGATACTTTGTGCAACGAATGGATAGACACAAAAACCACATCCTCGTTCTGATACACCAATTTCATGACTTCCTGGGTGGTATCACCGTTAGGGATACGTACCAATCCTGAAAAACGCCCCACGCCGTGATCGGTATGCACCACATAGTCACCAGGGGTAAACTGGTTAAGCTCTTTGAGCGAAAGAGCTACTTTTCCCGAACGGGCTTTATCACTTTTAAGGTTGTATTTATGAAAACGGTCGAACAACTGATGATCTGTAAAGATACACAGACGCAAGGCATCATCGGCAAAACCTTCATGCAGAGTACGCTCTACTGCAATAAAAGGTATCTCGTCACCTCTGTCTTCAAAAATAGCCCGTATACGTTCAGTCTGTTTCCTGCTGTCACTACAGATATAAAGTGAATAGCCCTTCTCACGATATTCTCTGAAAGAAGCAGCTACCAGATCGAAATTCTTATGAAAAATAGGTTGTGCCGTTGTCTCAAACTCAATCGTAGCATCCGGTGTTCCGGTAGGCTTGTTGCCAAACTCCATCCTTCGGAAATCAAGAGCGCGAACGGTAAATTTGGCACCATCAATTAATGCCCCTTCAAGCTTAATCCCCCCATTATCTTCGGCTTCCTGTACTGCAAGTGCCTGCGGAGTCAATGCCTCATCATGAACGGTCTGAATACGTTCACGCAACCAAAGGAAATCACGCATGGCCAATATCGTATCTTTCGGGATAAAATCAAGGAATGAAGAAGACATTGCCCCTGCCAGCGCCAGATCCGGAACGATAACAATGCTATTTTTCTTCTCACGCGACAGCTGTGTATCAACCTCAAATGTACGGATACTCTCTACTTCGTCTCCAAAGAAATCGATACGATAAGGATACTCCGATGCAAAAGAAAAAACATCAATGATACTACCGCGTACAGCATATTGTCCCGGTTCATAAACATAATCTACGTATTCGAAACCGTAGCTATGCAATACCTCCGTAATAAAACCGGAATCAACATGTTCACCTACGTTCAGCTTAAGAGTCTTATCGTCCAGTTCTTCCTGCGAAACTACTTTCTCCGCCAATGCATCGGGATAGGTAACAATGCACAAACCCTTTTCTCCTTTCTGCAAACGGCTGAGCACCTCGGTACGTAATATCTCATTGGCTGCATCCTTCTGACCATACTTGATGGCACGGCGAAAAGAAGAAGGGAAAAAAAGCACCTGCTCTCCTCCCAACACCTGTGTCAGGTCATGATAAAAATAACCGGCTTCCTCCAGATCGCCCAAAATAAACACAAAAGGAGACGGGCTTTTCTGTACCAACGCTGACGAAAAAAGCGAAGCAGAAGAAGCGCACAATCCTCCACAAAAAATGTGATTTACAGAAACGTCTTTCAGCAATTGACACATAACAGTCACGTTGGGATGAAAGGCGTATTGTTGTTGCAGTTCGGTGATAGTCATTGTTCCTGTTTTTAACTCGCCAAAGGAGCCAAAGAGTCCCACTGAGTTTTAAGAAAAAATAGAACCCTTGTAAGATAATTGTGCTCTCTGTGGTGAAAATCCTCGCAAAAGTACTAAATTATCCTTAGTTTTGATACACTATTTTCGGTAAGTAACGGAAAAGCGTTACATTTGTCTGCAAATACAGATACGATTATGCACACACCATCGGACAGCATTGTTATCATACCAACCTACAACGAGCGGGAAAATATAGAGAATATTATCCGTGCTGTTTTCGGGCTGGAAAAGGAGTTCCATATTCTCGTCATCGAAGACGGTTCACCGGATGGAACAGCCGCCATCGTGAAAAAACTGCAAGAGGAGTTCCCCGAACGTCTGTTCATGTTGGAGCGCAAAGGTAAACTCGGATTGGGGACTGCTTATATTGCAGGTTTCAAATGGGCGCTTGCCCACCATTATGAATATATCTTCGAGATGGATGCCGACTTTAGTCACAATCCGCAAGATCTGCCCCGCTTGTATAAAGCCTGTGCAGAAGAAGGAGGCGATGTGGCAATCGGTTCGCGTTATGTCAGTGGAGTAAATGTAGTAAACTGGCCTATGGGACGTGTCCTTATGTCATATTTCGCATCCAAATATGTCCGGTTCATAACCGGAATACCGGTACACGATACCACTGCCGGGTTCAAATGTTACCGACGCTGTGTACTCCAAACCATAGACTTGGACAATATCCGCTTTAAAGGATATGCCTTTCAGATAGAAATGAAGTTCACGGCTTATAAATGCGGATTCAAAATAATCGAAGTACCCGTCATCTTTATCAACCGGGAGTTAGGTACCTCCAAAATGAACGGTAGTATTTTTGGCGAAGCTGTATTTGGAGTAATCAAGCTGAAACTAAACAGTTGGTTTCATAAGTATCCCCAAAAAGTGGGAAACAACAAACCGTGAACGACAAAGTCTTATGGGTAATTTAAAATTGTAGATTTCAGATGAAAAGAACACTTATAAAGAATGCAATCATTGTAAACGAAGGGCTTCAAGTACCCGGTTCGGTGATTATAGAAGGAGAAAAGATAGCGGAAATATTGGTTGAAAATCAAGAACCTTCCATTCCTTGTGACGAAACAATCGATGCAACAGGATGCTATCTACTGCCCGGAGTTATCGACGGTCATGTTCATTTCCGTGATCCGGGATTAACTCACAAAGCAGATATCATCACCGAAAGCCGGGCAGCAGCAGCCGGCGGAGTAACATCTATCATGGATATGCCTAATACCAGTCCGCAAACAACAACATTGGACGCCCTGAACGCCAAACTCGACCATCTGGCTGAAAAGTGTTCTGTAAACTACTCCTGTTATTTTGGCGCTACCAACAACAACTATCCTCTGCTCGAACAACTGGACAAGCACCGTGTATGCGGTGTCAAGTTATTCATGGGTTCGAGTACCGGCAATATGCTGGTGGACAAGATGGCCAGCCTGCTGAATATATTCAACGGAACCGATCTGCTGATTGCCACCCACTGTGAAGATCAATCTATCATCAAAGACAATACAGTCAAATATCTGGAAAAATACGGAGCAGATGGCGATGTACCGCTAAAGTATCATCCCAATATCCGTTCGTCGGAAGCCTGTTATCAGTCTTCCGAGCTTGCTGTTCGACTGGCGCGTATAGCCGATGCCCGTCTGCATATACTGCACATCTCTACTTCTAAAGAGTTGCAACTGTTCGAGAACATTCCATTATCAGAGAAACGAATAACGGCCGAAGCATGCGTTGCCCATCTGCTATTTGCTTCCAGTGACTATCAGGAACTGGGCACACGTATCAAGTGTAATCCTGCTATCAAAAAGAAAGAGCGAAATGCGCTGCGCGATGCTGTAAACTCCGGACTTATTGATTCAATTGCCACTGACCACGCTCCTCATCTGATCTCCGATAAAGAAGGAGGTGCCTTAAAAGCAGCATCCGGCATGCCTATGATACAATTCTCCCTTGTAAGTATGTTAGAACTGGTAGATGAAGGCATATTTACCCTTGAAAAGGTAGTAGAAAAAATGTGCCATGCCCCTGCCGAAATATACGAGATACATAATCGTGGCTACATACGGACAGGCAATCAGGCCGACCTGGTACTCGTTCGCCCCAATAGCGAATGGACTGTAAATAAAGAGTGTATTCTTAGCAAATGCCAATGGAGTCCGTTAGAGGGACATACTTTCCGCTGGAAGGTTGAAAAAACTTTTGCCAACGGACATTTGTTATATTCCGATGAAACGGTAGACGAAAATTATCGTGGACAGGAATTAAGATTTAGAAATTAGTGATAAACGGTTAGTGATTAGTGATTAGTAGCTGCGCTGTGGTCTGCATGGTACTAATCACTTATCACTACTCACTAATCACTATTCACCGACCATTTATTATTAAAAACTTGTCAACAATAGTATCATATAAAATTCACGAAGTCAGTCCCTATATCAATTGGATCTACTTCTTTCATGCATGGGGCTTTCAACCTCGTTTTGCTGCGATAGCCGATATACATGGGTGCGACGTTTGCCGTGCTTCCTGGCTAACATCATTTCCGGAAGAAGAACGCCCGAAGGCATCGGAAGCTATGCAACTCTTCAAAGAAGCCAATCGGATGCTGAACTTACTGGACGAAGATTTTGAAGTAAAAACAATCTTTAAGCTCTGCCAGGCAAATTCACAGGATGACAACCTGATACTGGACGGCATTACTTTTCCCCTGCTTCGCCAGCAAGCTAAAAAACGCGAAGGAGGTCCATTCCTTTGCCTGAGTGACTTTGTCCGCCCCTTGTCATCTGGCATAACCGACACTGTGGGTGCTTTTGCCTCCACAATCGATGCAGATATGGAAGGGCTTTATGAAAAAGATCCATATAAACACCTCCTTGTACAAACCCTCTCCGACCGCCTTGCAGAAGCTGCAACAGAAAAGATGCACGAATATGTGCGCAAAGAAGCCTGGGGATATGCCAAAGAAGAGAATCTGACCATCCCCGAATTGCTCGTAGAAAAGTATCAAGGCATTCGCCCGGCTGTAGGTTACCCTTCCCTCCCCGATCAGTCAATAAACTTTCTGCTCAACGAGCTTTTAGATATGAGGCAAATCGGTATATCACTTACAGAAAACGGGGCCATGTATCCGCATGCCTCTGTCTGCGGTTTGATGTTTGCACATCCTGCTTCCGAATACTTCTCTGTTGGCAAAATCGGAGAAGACCAGTTACTGAATTACGCAACCCGCCGGGGAAAATCAGTAGAAGAAATGCGAAAGTTCCTGGCAGCAAATTTACAGGATTAGTTGAATAAGGCTGATAATCAAGCCATAAGAAAGTACGTACTTTTACACCACAAAAGTACGTATTTAACACACTGTTAATATGCATTTTAAGTCACTGTTAAAATACTAAGTTTGTCATCAAAATATAAAAGGCTTTATTTATCATCGTCTGACAAATAAAGCCTTTATCTATATAACTATACAACAGAATTATATCAAACTATTCTATCTTAATAAATTTCTGCCGAATCTCATCGGTTACCGATTTCACTACAATAAAATAGATTCCTTTTGATAATGAAGAGACATCAATCCCCTCTTCAGCCGAAAGTCTGTCTGTAACAATACATGTTTGTCCTGCTGTACTAACAACGCGGATATCTTCTATATTGTCAACCTCTCCGCGAACATACAACCGGTCACGAACCGGATTCGGGTAGATAAACATTCCTGTGCCGATATTATGAATGCCCGTAGGATCTCCAAGATGCAGACTCTCAGGAGAAGCATAACTGCCTTTCATCACATCGCTACTGAAGTCTAACTCTTCTTTTATCATATATTCCTTTCCGGAAACCACATCAAATGCACGTAAACTGATCTGCTCACCAGTTTGTTCTCCGTGAACAGTCAGGAAAATATGACCCTCTTTTTCTACAGCAACACCCCGGCATTCATTTCCGGAAAATGCTCCTATCAGATATTTATCAGCCTCTACCTGCTGTTCGCCATTATACAAACGTGCCAATACAGTCATATTATCCGCATATTGACGAGCATCGTATTTCCATTGCGGTGAAAAAGCGTCCGGTATTACATCCTCCGTTTCAGGCTCTACATAGTTAAACGACTTCACTGACTGGGAATAGTACATATATCCTTCCCCTGGAACCAGATGCGTCAGGCTTCCAGCCCACGTAGTGCCGTTGTACACAGCAAAACAATCAAGCCCTTTGATTACATCATTCTCTTCGGCAGTCAGGTTTTGCAGGGCTGACTCTACCGAAACCTCTTCGGCAGAGATATAGCCAATCCAGTTCCAACCCTTGTTCAAAGTGATAGTGGCATCGGCAGGCAAAACCGGTTTCCCTTTCAGTTCCAGATCGTCGTCTTGCAACATCTCTATTTTGTATGACCGCGTAGGATGCAACAGGCTAAGATCGCCCTGCCAATTACCTTGGTCGTCCTTTGTCAATTCGCCGCTTTGCCCCTTGATAGCCACCACAGATTCCTTTATGGGTTCCAGCAGAGCAACTACATCGTCCAGTCTTTGATCGGCTACGTTGGCAGAAATCCAATTCCATCCCATAGCCAGATGATAGCTGCGGATTACTTCGCCTTCACCTTTCTCTACCACCTTCACTTTGACTTCCGTTCTCAAATCCATGCCCTCTACGGCAAATTGCAAAACTGTGCTTCCAAGCAATTCACCACGTACCGTAAAGGTAGCTTCTCCATTTTCATCGAGCACGGCCTCCGAAGTGGCAAAAGTAGCAATGGAAGGAGAAGCGGAAAGTACAGTAATCTTCTTATTCGCCGCTGCCTCTACCGGTTCAACGGCTACAGTGACCTCAGCCACCCGATTATAAACCACTTCCAGACTCGGAGCAGTTACAATCGACTTCGCCTCCTTCTCTATCGTCACCTCCTGATTATAATCATTCTCCATGTTAATGCCGGCATAGCTTTTCGCCCTACGGCTAACGGTAAGGATTACCTTATCGGTAATGGCAAAAGGCTGTTCGGGTATGAACCGGACTTTGGAGACAAACGCCTCGTTTCCTTTCAAAGGATCAGGTTCTGTATTCAACAGCTGCACTTCACCATTTTCGGCAACTCCGTTCCGGGTAACGAGAATCTGTTCGGCAGTCACAGTAGCGGGTTGCATAAACTTGCTGAACTCTATTTCGATACCGGTTTCATAACCATGCACTGCCGCCACATACGGTTGTGCATTCTGCACCAAGCCAATATTTACATCAAGCTGAGGAGGAGGCACGGGCAGCCATTCGCTATAAGCGGTCTGATAACCCTCTTTTTCGTACTTCACTTGCCACTGCCCGACGGGTACATCCCAAGCATACATACCGTTCTCATCGGTAGTCAACGGGTTCTCCTGTGCATAGTCTTTCGCATTCCACAATTCGATCTTCTCGTGCAGGTCGCCATACATATCTTCCTCGTAAATCTTCTGATAGACAGTAGTGGTCACTCCCTGAAGACGATTGGACGGAACAGCTTCGTAAACATAACCGGAAGGATCGAGCACATGTTTGGAATCACCCGAACCGGACTGTCCGCTTTTGCCACCGCCATTGCCGGTGCCACCCGAAGTGGAACCGCTGCCTCCATTCGGATCGGTACCGCTACCGGAAGAAGGATTATCACCACCGGGATGGTCGCTATCACCCGGATGATCACTGCCACCGCCGGGATTGTCACCGCTGCCGGGATTGTCACCACCACCAGGGTTATCACCACCACCGGGATTATCGCCGCCACCGGGGTTGTCATCATCGCCATCATCGTCTTTATTACAATCAAGACTATCTATGGCCTTTTCAATCTGAGCAACCCGCCGATCTACTTCCCAATTAAAAGCCACATCCATTGCCAACCCGGCAACTATTTTCGCCAATACGGTAGCAAAAGCAGTGCCCAGTGAAGTTCCTCCTGTTGCCGGAGAAGCAACCACCTGTCCGGCAGTAGCAATATCCATTAAAGCCTCCGTTCCCAGTTTCACTGCATACAATCCACTCACATACGCACCTCCTGAGATAGCCAGTCCACGGCATGCTTCAGCCCGTTTAGCGTCATCTTCGCAAGTAGTCGGGATAGATTGGTACAACCTCATGAACCTGTAAACCAATGCAACCCCCTGCGTCACCTTATCGGCATAATCCATCAGCGGACATGCTTCTTCCAGCATAGGTCCCAGTGTTTTTGCTGTTTTCAGACCAAGGGTAGTCAAGGTTCTGTTTCTTTTAGCAATATCGAGTACCCCTTTGGCGTTTTTGACCTCTTGCTGGCAAACTTCCATACGCAGCTTGGTCAGCCCGTAGTTCATATCAGAAGGATCCATCGCCTCCAACTTAGCCACTACGCGACTCAACTCGTTTTGCTTTGCCACATAAGCCTTATTCTTCAAGAAACAATGTTCTTTTGCTATCGTACACTGAACATCAAGCTTGCTCACCAGCTTCATGATCTCCGTTTTTAAGCCCATATAAGCTGACGAAATCGGGCCGTACACGCTTCTTATCTTATCAACCGCCTCATTAAACAGCCTTATCCCTTCTTCTGTCGCAGAATAGGTTCGTAACCCCATATTCACACTTGGAGGAAAAACGATAGATATGAACAGATCCTGACTCATATCTACATAATGAGTCTGCCCGTCCACAGTCAGCATATAGACATACGTCCCTTCGGTAGTAAGGCACCGGGTATATCCTCTTTCAATCAGCAAGGAATCGGACAACCCCTCACAGGTCTTGGACGTCATCGTTACCGCTCCTTCCGGATCCTTAAATTCAAAGTACTTTTCGGAGGTGAAGATTCCTTCCAACCGCTGCATCTCGTTCTTCAATGAATCCAAAACCTCCGAGCCGTCTATCGGATTTTCCTCTATAAGGGCGTTCAGTTCCTCGTCTGTCAACCCATCCAGGTACTTCTGATAGGCTACTTCATCAAAAGCTACATCCTCATTCGTCTCTATGCCCAAAGCCAACAATAAAGAATCCTGCTTCATCGACTCATAGCCCAAACTGAATATCGAATCCATCAATTGAATCTGCTCTTGAAACTGCCTGGATGTTTCTTCATACTCTGTCCGTACTTCCATTAAGTGCTCATGATCCAGCTCCATCTTCGTCTCTGCCTTATAGTCCACACTCAGGTTTGTGGGCAGAGCTTCCGAATAGAACTTCCGGGTGGCAAGCCAGATGTCTTTCTCTTTGTCATAAGACGCCGGAACAGGAACGATGGAACCGGACGAAGTAGTGACATACAAAGTAACATCCGACACGAACTGCGGACTATTGTTTGTGAAATCAATCTTAAATGTAAAGTCCGGATAGCTGGGCCAATACCAATAAACCGGCATTTCCGACTTGGGATTCTGGAAGTCGAACTCTACGATGTACTCACAAAGATCCAAAGAAGAAGAAGGATGGGCCGTATTGATCATAGTGACCGTCTGCACTTCGATGGCGCTCCTATTATAAGTCACCACCTTCGATTCGGTCTTTATAGAAGCATTCTGAGGAGTCTCGACCAAAGCATAGATGGTATGTTTGGAAAGATTGTAGGCATTATAAAGTTCGCCTTGCACCACCCAAGTACCATTTGCCAATGCGGTAGTCTGACCGATAAGCACATCATTATCATATACCTTGACGGTTGAAGATCCCGGTGCAACACCACTGATCGGCAACTTTGTCTTTGCAACGGTACCGGGCACTATGATGCTCAAGTCCCTCACCAGGCAGTTTGCCACGCCAAACGGCTGTTTCAGGGTCTCGCCATTATAATCAAACTCCACAAAGCCGTTGGGAGTGATCGTTTCCCCTTTCGTCGGAATAATACAGAAACGTACTTGCTCGCTGCAATCGGCCAAAGGGATAGACAGGCTCGTCCCGTCGATGGTATATTCACTGACAACCTTATTGCCTATCATGATAGAATTGTTGACGAAGGAGCAACTAGCAGGCAGTTCTACTACCAGCTTGATATTATCCACCTGCCCGACATAGTCTTCCTTGAAGCCCACCTGGCTGCGCACCGTCAGATAATTGCCCGCCACAATCGTAGCCTTATTCGTACGGATATAAGAATCGCTGTTCGTATACGAGAACTTAGTAAGGTCAATCTTGGGTATTGCCGGCAAAACAACTCCTTCTATCTTTCCACTGGCAACATGGACTGTTGACTTTACATAGTCCGTGCCCTCCGTTAAACCGGCAGCTGGCAATCCGGACAGGTTCAATATAGAATTAAGCAAACGGCTATAGGCCATCGACACCAATGTATACGTCCCATCCTGCAATCCGGCAAATACTACGGAATGCTCCTTATCGTAACTGTATGATTTCAGACGCTGGCCTTTTGAATCATACAATATGGCTACATTCGTCGCATTCTCGCTATCAGTATAATTCAACTTAACAGATCCCAACTGAACAATATCCAATCGGGCAGTTGCTTCATTCCCGGCATCGATCGTAACAGTACATTCCACCGGCTCAAACTCATTCACCCTGCTGGTGGCAGTGATCCGTATCTCATCGCCAATATCCGTAGGCTCCATCAAGACAATGGAAGGGTATTGCACGGAGAAGTCTTTCACCTCCTTTGCCTTCGTCCTATTATATAAGGTATAGACTACATTCTGATAGTTTGAATATCCCGTCTGGATTTGAGGCGTTTCTCCCGTCGAGACACTGGGAGTATACGTAAAGCCGATAGTGATCGTTGCTCCTGAAATGACAGGCAATTGCACGGTTTCCAAGTCCCCGCCGGCATTGAAGTTCGGGCAGGAAAGGGTTTGGTTAATGTACCCGTTGGCAGAGAAAGTGATCGTGCTGGCATCGTTGTATACATTTAGCCGGTACTTACCGTTTTTATCGGTCTTGCCTATTACCGACCTGGAATACTTACCGTTCAACAGTTGCGAAACGGACACAACGGCGCCGGAGATTAACCTCCCGTCTTCCCCCTTCACGACTCCGCTGATATCTAAAGAATCAATCGGCTGCAAAGCATAAACTAACGCATTACTCTCCTTAGACACCGTATACTCTCTGACTTCGGGAAGCATATATTTACTGCCAAGCACACGATCCAACTCAATGGTATAGCGCACCTTGTCATTCGCAAGTTGCTGTTTCAGATCATTGCCTTGAGAAAGGTATTTATTATCGGCATCATACCATTTAACTACTACCCGGTTGGAAACATCCTCTTCCCTTTCCGTAACAACCTTCAGGTTCAAGTCATAGAGGGACAATATAGAGTCGAATACAGCATCCGTGCCTTCCTCCGTCACTGCAAGTTCCCTGACCTCACCCAAAATCACACCACCTGTGTTCTTCAAATACAAATTATAAACATCTCCGACAATCAATCCACCAAAGACATACGTCAATTTGTCGGTAATCACAAAGCGCAGTTTCTGTGCACTCTTTGTATTCACAAGTTCCAGGGTCATGTTCTTATAGCGTCCATCGGAAGCCGTTTCCGGCAGAGTTACGGACAAAGCCCCTATTTCTTCCATCAAAGGAAGAATCGTCAGTTGGTTCCACTGTGCCGCAGCACTATACTGAGGAATGGCAGCTTGCGGTACCCGCAGCACTACATTCTCTCCTGTACCCTCGAATACATTTTGTTCCAATACAGGAGGAACCATCGAGTAGCAACTTATCTCTGACAGATTGGTACAGTTTCTGAACGCATAAGCACCGATGGAAGTTATTTCAGCCGAGAGGCTTATCTTCTGCAATTGCGACCCGTCAAAAGCATAACTCGACAGAGAAGAGATACCTGATATACGCTTTAAATCGAGCGACATGCATGCCGAACAATAACGGGCAACACCTAAATCTCCGGAACTGACAGCACCGGCAACGGTTATCACCACGACCTTACTCCGATTACCCGATCCACCAATCACGTCATCGATTGCTCCCATCAAATTCCCTGCAACAAAGTCATCTACAATCACTTCACCCGACGCAGCATCCCAATGGTTGGCCCCCGGATTGGATGGACTGCCCGGATTGAAACGGAACAAGCCGACCAAAGAAATATCTTCCGTACCCATCGTAACGGAATAAGAAGGATTGGCAGACACGATTTCATCTCCCCGTTTCCATCCTGCGAACTCATACCCGCTATTGAGATAAGCTTGCAAGCCGATCACATCTCCTTCTTTAAATATACTCCCCGAACCTACATTGAACCACCCTCCTTCGGCAGGAGATGCCGACAGGAAAAGGCTATGCTGCAAAGGTACGGGAGAAGGTTCCTCCGGATTACCGGGCGCGTATTCAAAAACAGCTGTCAAGGTGGTATGAGCTGCCGGAATGGTATAGCTGAAAGAAGCTAAATCAGAAACCGGAGCTGCGCCCTGTCGCCAACCTACAAAACGGTAGTTTGTTGCAGCAGAGGCCCAAAGGTCTATCCTCTGCCCCAAAGCATACTGGTTTTTCCCCCCAGGAGAAACACTGCCTGCTCCTTCAGGAGTGACATTGACCGTCAAGAAGTACATTTGTCCCGGCTCTGCAGGATTAGAAGGGTTGAACTCTCCTCCTTGTCCCCAAGCCGCCATACTCCATAGAATGATGAATAGACTAACTATATATTTCATGTTATACTCTCCTACCCCGTTTATTTGGTCACTACTGTTTTGAATGATTCACCGTTCACCACTACGACATAGAATCCCGGAACGGACGGAATAGTAACAGATGATTCTGTAGCAATCAGTTTGGTTTGTTTTTGTCCGGTAGTACCATAGACCGTAATCAGGTTTCCTTTTTCCGTTGTTATTTCAATTTGCTGATTACCGCCTTTCACTGTTGTTGCTGAAATCATTTCCCCAGTCTCTACACCTGTAGAAGTAACATCAAGACGTATTTCAAAACGACTGTCGTATGTACCGGCATCAGCAACAAACGTATAATTTTCGCGTTTAAGCCGCACTTCCTGTTTAGCTTGCTTATCAATCAACAGTACCTCTCCACATTGTTCCATATTCTCTCCCAAAGAGAAAGTATAACTACCCGCTTTTCCAATATATACTCCCAAAGGTATAATCCCGGTTCCTACCGGACGCTCATTGATGGCATAACGCATGGACGAAGCATCCAAACTAAATAGCTGGGGAACTTCCTTATCATCGCTCATAAACTTAGCAGCATCGCGAGCCATATCATACCCCATTGACATAGCGGGATTCACAACGATACGGGTATTATCAGTATACTCACTACTAGCGAGAGCCAGATTATAAATCGTTCGGTTACTTTCCACAGCAGCTGTACGAACTGCCATCCGGGCACGTATGGAAGTATCCATCTGTCTGCCCTCCGGCAAAAATGTAATGGCGTCCATGTCAACCGGTTTTTGTACAAAAAACGCCTGCATCGGTTTCAATATATAGTTATCATCTTCCGGTGATATTGCCATATATCCTCTTCCATTCCATACCGTAACAGGTGCCGTATAGTTCATATAACGAATGTCAAAATAACAAGGATACGGATTACCTACGAAATTCCAACTACGGTTGTGCGCAAACTCAGAGATGTATTCGCCCAGTTCCCGGCTTAAAGCATTACCCGAGAATAATCTGTTCTTATTATCATTGTTAATAGCCTTCAAAGCAAAACGGTTCACGTTTTTATTGAACTGGATAATATACCCTTCTCCAGCATGGAGCATGCTGTCATCAGTCATATCCTTCCAATTATTCGTTCCTCCTTGTGCACGTGTGGCACCATCATATTTGCGGATAGCATACAAGCCTCCGTCACTGACTTCAATGTCTGACACTTTCACATCAAACGGGAAGGACAGATACATCCAGACCTCTCCCCACGCACTCATCGTATAAATTACGCTATCTGCCCTCATAGCTGTCGATTCACTAATCAAACTGGTATACTGTGAACGGTCATAATTACTGCTATTGGCATACATTGCAAGTACATGGCTTTGAGTATATTTCTTCATCGAAAATGCATCGGTACCTTTTACTGCAAAGTGACCATTATCAAAGACAGAAACACTGGGCTGCAAAGTAGGACGAATCCCTTCGGCAAGCGTAAGTTTCCCCCTGATATTGATCCTATCTATTTCATACTCGGAAGGATTAATGACAGGAAATGCATCCCATCCAGGAGTTAGTTTATAGTTATTCACTGACCAGAAAGGGACCAATAACTCACAAGTCGATTTATCAACATTATAAAGTATATCACGATTACCTTCCAATGTAGGAGGTACGGAAGCATAACAATTAATTCGCTTGATATTACTACAATTATAAAAAGGATAATCACAGTATTGCAAGGATGCAGGCAGAGTAATCTCCGTCAACCCGGTACATTCACGGAAAGCCTGACTTCTTAAGAAGGTTAATGCATCCGGCAATTCAATGGAAGTCAAAGCGCGGCAGTATGCAAAAGCATAACCTTTTATTTCACTCAAACCGGCAGGTAGTTTCACTTCGGACAGGGAAGCACAATTATAAAATGTATAATCTTCAATAACTGTCACCTTTTCAGGGATGGCAATGGATTGCAACGAAGTACATTCATAAAAACTCTCTCCCCCCATAGTGACCAATGAAGCAGGCAGGTTAATTGATTTTAAATCTTTACAATAATAAAAAGCGTTATTATTGATTGTTGTTAATTCTTCCGGCAACACCAAAGATGTCAAACCATAGCACTCATTAAAAGCACCATACCCAATACTCTTTAATACCTTCGGTAACTTTATTTCCAGCAAAGCTGTTCTGCGGGAAAAGAAATTATCGGGCAACGACTCCATCGTAACATTTGTCATGTCAATAGACATCAAATTTGGCATTCTGTTTTGTATCTGATAGTAGTCATCCCCATTTAACGGACCTGTAATAACCAGTTCGTTCACCTTATTCACATACTCAAGTTGCTTAAGAATCTCCTCCCCTAATGTTCCTGCTGTCGCCAAAGTCACCTCTACTTTCAGAGGAATATCTCCATCAATGATCACCAGACTATTCCAGTATGCAGTATTGGAATAAACTTCACCAGACCCCTTAGGTACAAAAAACACTTTGGTATAATTAAAAGAATCGCCGGACAAGTTAGGCGGTACAACTCCTTTCAGAGTGACTTTATGTAAACGAAAACAATCTGAAAAAGCAGATGACCCAATCCGTTCCAGATTCTTCGGAAGAGTAACGTCTTGAAGGTTGGTACAACTACGGAAAGCCCAGTCACCTATTTCTTTTAATCGGTCTGGGAAAACAATTTTAGTAAGCGGACTTACATCAAAAGCACCCGATCCTAATGTAACAAGTGAATCCGGCAAAACCAACTCACCCGAAATGTTACATTCGGAGAAACCTTCCTGTTCTATTTGCTCCAGTCCTTCCGGAAATACAATTCTTTGCAAAGCACTACATTGATCAAAAGCCTGATAACCTACAACTTTCAGAGTGTAAGGAAGAACCACCTCACGCAAAGTCTTCTTACTCTGAAGCGCATAGTTAGGAATACGATTTCCTGTAATGGATGCTGCAGATAAATTCAAATATTTCAGATTAGGCATATTATTTTTCATAAACCGGAAGTCGGACTCATTCAAATACCCCATAATTGTAATACTATCACTGTTTGCATCTTGTACTAAAGAGCTAAGCTGACCAGCTACAGGCACCTCTATTGTATAACTTTCAGAACAAAGCGCCTTTACAGAAACAACGTGCGTTCCGGCATTACTTACGATAGCAAGATCCTGTTTCCAATACCCCTCTTCCGTAGGAGAATATTGTACCTCTATGGAAGCCTTTACCCCTTTGGCTATAGCTGCTGTAGGATAACTTACCACCTCAAACGGTGTAGACAAACCAGAAACCTTCTCAATAACCAGATCTTGATTCCCCAAATTTGTGATTTCAAGAGATTCTGTTGTTTTACTATCAGATACTTTATTTTTATAATCAATCACTGACTGGGATAGAGAGAGAAAAGGTTTTTCTATATTTATCCCACGTACTGTCATATTCTTTATATAAGCATAAAACCCTTCCTGATAACCTCCACTCAAAATATAGGTCCACTTTAGGGTATGCTTACCTTTCGGAAGTTCATAAGAAACAGTAGTCCAATCCTTCCTCTCTACGTTGATAGTATCCCGACCATCTATTGAAAAATAAAACTTCTCTCCATAACCTCCACTATCAACTTTATAATCAAACTTCACACTACCACTTGCTTCCACAATATCTACAGTAGTGCTAAACCAGGATGTCTTCAGTCCCGCAATATTAGAACTAGATACACATCCTTCACTTACCACCCATGGATAATCCGGAGATTGCTCAAAGGCTACGGGAAAACCCGTATTACCAAAAATAGCCGTATTAAAATTCTGGGCTATTCCTTTAGATCCTACAATCATCAGAAAGATGACCAATAATAAAGTAGTTCTTCTTTTCATAAGATACATGTTTGTGATGCTTTTCTAACATCCTGTTAATATTTATTTTTTAATATATTCCACAGATTACAAGCAAATTCTGGAACAAAAATGAACCTGTAAAAATACAGATATTCCGGCATCCATAAAAACGCATATTTTGACATTCAGTCCCAAACAGCAAAATACGGTGTTCATATAGTCAATAATAGTGGTTAAATTGCAGAAATAATTTAAGCACCCGGAATCCCGAAATGAGATTGCAAACATAAAAGCAATACCCGAATGGGTATGAATACAAAATACTTCCTATCTTTGCATGTCTCACTGTGATTTTTCTTATCCCCCAACGACTAACAATCTAAAAAGCAATCGAGAAAAAAGCCAATGGATTCAAAAGCCACGCAAGTCAATGAAAGTGTAGAACAGGAATTCCTATCGGTCATCCGGGAGTATGAGCGGGTCATATATAAGGTGTGTTACCTTTATACTACCCCCAATGCTACACTCAATGACCTCTACCAGGATGTGGTGCTCAATCTTTGGAGAGCTTATCCAAAATTTCGGAGGGAATGCAAAATATCAACTTGGATATACCGCATTGCACTAAATACTTGTATCAGCTTTATCCGCAAAGAAAAAAATGTACCGGAGTTTGTAACGCTGAGCCGTGAAGCCGACTGGATGACCGAAGATAATGACCCACTCCAGGAAATGCTAAGGCAATTGTACCGGATGATAAACCAACTGGGGCAACTCGACAAGTCTATCATACTGCTTTATCTCGAAGAAAAAAGCTATGAAGAAATGGCTGAAATCACTGGGCTCACCGTAACAAATGTTGCAACCAAACTAAGCCGAATTAAAGACAAACTTAAGAAAATGAAGAAGGAGGAATAAGATATGGAACTGGATGAACTTAAAAAATCATGGAACGCACTGGATGAACATCTGAAAGATAAGAAACTAGTCAAAGATGAAGAAATATCCCAGCTCATTAATCATGCTACGAAAAACATCAACGAAATGAGTCGACTAAACAAAAGGCTACGTATTATTTCGCTGACAATTATCGCATTACTCCTGTTTACATTTATATACGATGGGGTATTCCCGGATATCTATTATCAGATTATCCTGATAGCATTGGTGCCAGCTTTGGGATGGGACTTGTTTAGTTCCCGCTATCTGAGTAACACCTCGATTGACGAATTACCACTTGTGACCGTTATATCCCGCTTCAACCGCATTCACCGATGGGTGATCCGTGAACGGATGATAGGAATAGGTTTCATTTTATTTATGGCCGTATTCTTTTTCTTTTATCGGGAGGTGTGGCAACATGGTACCGGAATGATCATCTTCTTTTTCATTATATGGACCGTGTGTATCATCATCCCACTTTGGATATATCGTAAGAATCTGAACCGACTCCGCGAGATAAAGAAAAATCTCGGAGAGTTAAAAGAATTGAAAGATAATAATTAACTTAAACCATACTCTCTATTTTCTCTAACAAAGTAAAGTCTTCTCTGTTTATTAAAACGGAGGAGACTTTCGTATCAAAAACAATAATCATACATATGTTACAACGAATTTTTATTTTTCTAACACTAATAGTTATTTTACCAGACATCTATATCTACCAGATGTTTATCGCGCGACAGATGGTTCATCCGGTCTTAAAAGTGCTTTATTGGGCTCCCTCCTTCTTCCTGTTAGCAGGACTTATCTGTCTCACATTCTTTACTCCCGAAGACTTCGTAAGTCAGCACATGCGGGGGATCGGCTGGTTTGCCGTTGTATTGTTCCTGTTCGCATTACCCAAATTGACCTTTATGTTGTGTTCTGTTATCGGGCTTCCATTCAATTACCTGTTGCACTGGCCTAAAACCCCGTTTGTATATGCCGGATTAGTGCTCGCCGTAATCAATGCAGGAGTTATTCTGTACGGTTCTCTGATTGGTAAAACTCAGTTTGAAGTGAAAGAGGTTGCCTATTACTCCTCTAAACTGCCGCCAGCTTTCAAAGGATATCGTATCGTTCAACTATCAGATATACATATAGGTAGCTGGGAAGGAAATGCGCGGGCACTGCAACGTATGGTTGATCTCGTCAATGCCCAGCATCCGGACTTGATTGTTTTCACCGGAGACCTGGTGAATAATCAGGCGAAAGAGTTGGACGGATTTCAGCAAATCCTATCCGGACTACATGCAAAAGATGGTGTCTACTCTGTCTTGGGAAACCACGACTATGGTCCATACTACAAATGGGAAAGTCAACGCGCGCAAGTTGAGAATCTTGCCGATCTGAAAAAACGTGAGGCGGAAATGGGTTGGAAATTGCTGAACAATGAGCATGTTATCCTGCATCAGGGCAATGACAGTATCGCCCTGATTGGAGTAGAAAACGAAGGCGAACCGCCCTTCTCACAACATGGTGATCTGACTAAGGCAATGCAGGGAACCGAAGGTATGTTTCAGCTATTGTTGAGTCATAACCCTACACACTGGCGGCGGGAAGTATTGCCTCAATCCCCAATAGACCTGATGCTGGCAGGACATACACATGCCATGCAAATGGCATTGGGACACCACTCCCCTTCCTCTTTTGTCTATCCGGAATGGAGCGGAATGTATTCTGAAGAAGGGCGAAACCTGTACGTAAACATAGGGTTGGGATTTGTCGGATTACCTTTCCGTTTCGGCGCATGGCCCGAAATAACGGTTATTACACTGAACTAATCACTATTTCACTCTTCCCGTTCACCGATTTATGTAGTTGTATCTGCACGGAGATGCGTTCGCTCATCTCCTGCACATGCGAAATGACTCCAATCTTTCGCCCCTGCATCTGCAACTGTTCCAATGCTTCCATAGCAGTGCGTAAACTATCGGCATCCAGTGATCCGAAACCTTCGTCAATAAAAAGAGATTCCACTTTCAGATTGTTGCTCGACAGGGATGAAAGCCCCAGTGCCAATGCCAGAGAAATGAGAAAGGATTCACCTCCGGAAAGAGAATAAACTGTACGCACTTCATCACACATATCGCAGTCGATAACTTGTAAAGCCAGTGTTCCGGATACTTGCTGGAGCTTATATCTCTTTGATAAATAAGATAAGTGTTTGTTGGCATGAAGCAACAAGAGGTTGAGAGTATAGCTCTGGGCAATTACTTTAAACTTTGTTCCGTCAGCACTACCAATCAGTTTATTCAGTTTCCCCCATTGCTCGGCAACGGCCTGTTTTTCTTTCCATTCTGCTTCTATCTCTTTCAGTTTTTTCTTGTTTTGCTCTTGCTGTAACAAACAGGCTTCTACTGTCGATAGCCGACGCTCTGTTTCCTGATTGGCAGACTGGCACGCAGCAATTGCTTCGGACAATGTTTCAGGATTCTCAATCTGTTTTTGCTGCTCACTCAATTCAAGAATATTCCGGGACAGTTGTTTTAGCTCTCCCTGTATACCTGAGAGATTGGTTTGCACCTGCTCCACCGATTTACGGGCCGATTCCAACGCATCATTCAGCTCCTTCTCTTTACGGCGTACCACGGCCTCTGCTTCATCCGCCGGTTTTCCTTTCAGAAGGGTGGCACGCTGTTGCTGTAACTGCTGCAACTGCTCACTGACTGTTTTAAAATGGGTGCATTGTGTCGTTTCCGTTTGTTGTACCATAGCCAATTGTTCGGCTATAGCAGCAGCTTGCTGCATCAATAACCGGGACCGGGTGATTCCCTCACGGAGCGATTCACAATGGTGGCGCAACTTCTTCAATCCTTCATCCTTTTGCTGCCATTCTGCATATAGTTGCTGATACTGATTTATTCTATCCTCCAGTTCCTGTAAGCGTTGTCGCAATGTTTTCAGACAAGTATCAAAATGTTCCGGAGTACGCTCTGTTTCAGAATAAGCAGCAAGTACCTCTTCCTGAGTTTTCTCTTGGGCAATAATATTACGAACATCGCGCTGAAGGGCTATACAACGGTCATTGAGCAGTTTATGGGCATCGACAGCTATACGGTATTCTTTTTCTATGGAGTGGTAAAGCGTATCTGCCATTTCTCTGTCTTGCCCGTAAGGGTGTGAAAGGCTGCCACAAACGGGACAAGCTTCACCCTCTCGCAGATCATGACGCAAAGCCACTACATCTTTCCCCATAGCCATACGGGCATTCTCATAAAGTCGTTGCAAAGAGGCAGTTTGCTCCTGTTTAGCAACCAATTGCTGAGTTAAAGTATCAAGCTCTAAAGATATTACTTTCTGTTTTTCACGCAACTGATTCAGCAATATACTGGCTTGTAAAGCATGTTGCAAGCGGGATTGTTCTTGCAAAAGTTTATTCTGTTCCTCACCTACAGACTGGATACCAAAAGCATTAAGCCGGGAAACACGGTCGTCATTTTCCTTTTGAAGAAGGGCTAATTGTTGCTCTTCGCGGACGAGAATATGTTCTATCCGATCCAGATCTGTGGACAGAGACGGATTGAATGCATCCTCACTTTTCAAAAGGCGATTGATGGCACTACAAGAAGCGCTCAGTGCCTCTCTACTGACGTGATGCCTTTTCTCAAGATCAGCAACCTGTTTCTGTGTGAGTTGCAAAGTTTGTTGAGATTGCTTGTAATCAGTGTGCAAACTTTGCAGACGAACATCCAGTTCACGTGCTTTCAGTAATTCGGGTTGCAGGGCTTCCCACTGTTCCCGAAAATGGGCAAGATATCCAGTCTGTGCAAGCAGATCTTCGTGGAGTTTCTTTAGTTTTTCTGTTTCCACAGATTCTTCCTGCTGCTTTTTAGTGAGTTGCTCTTGTTTCACCACAAGAGAACGGACAATATTGAATTGTGCATTCAACTCAGCAAGCCGCTTCGTTCCTGTTGTGCGAAGTTGAATCAATCGTTCTTTCTCCTTTTGCAGATTTTGTAATTCATCTTCCGGGAGAAGCTCAATAAGGCTGATACTGTTTTTGAGAAGATTCATTGCTTCATCAGCCGCTTTACTACGAGTGTATATCTCTCGCGATATGCGGGAATAAATCTCAGTACCCGTGAGTTTCTCCAACAATTCGGCTTTGGCGGATTCACGGGATTTCAGAAAAGTGGCAAAATCATTTTGGGCAAGCAACACCGTGCGGGTAAACTGCTCGTAGGTAAGCCCGACCAGAGAAACCAGTTGCGCCAGAAGCTCAGTCTTTGTACCCTGCAAATCCTCTTCCTTATCCAGATCGGTAACCTGAAGCGTCTGAGGTTGTAAAGAACCCGTGGCCTTACTGCGTGCCCGCCGGACAGACCAACGGGAACGGTAACGCCGTCCTGTCGCCCCCAGGAAATCAACCTCCGCAAATCCTTCTCCCGTCCCACGGCGAAGAATGTTTTTTACATCAGACTGATTCACCTGATTCTCTCCTACATCCGAAAGAAAAAGGCTCTCTCCCGAAGCAGCGAAACGGGGTGTCTTATCATAAAGAGCTAAACACAAAGCATCTAATATCGTAGATTTCCCGGCTCCCGTAGGACCGGAAATTGCAAATATACCAGCTGACCGAAGAGGTTCAACAGTGAAGTCCACCTCGAAAGTCCCTTCGATAGAAGCCAGATTCTTAAGTCGTATTGTTAGTATTTTCATTCCGCCTCCCTCATCGCCTGCTGAAACAAACGTTCCAGTTCTTCCGGCATCTCAGATTGATATGTATTTTCAAAAGTCGCTTTCACGATCTGTAACGGATTCATTTCCTGAAGTCCGGCAGCTAACACCTCTTCTTCCAGGGTGTTCTCTTCTGCCTGCCGATAAACAGATACGATACGTGCCAGGCGAACAGCCTTATCGGCAATAGCCTCTTCTATTTGTTGACGAAGCATTGGTTCCGGCTCTGTCAAAAGGACTTTTATTTCTAAATAAGGAAAATGTAAACTTCTCTCTGTTTGTTCTCCCTCTGCCTCTTCCGAAGCCAACGGCAAATGTGCAAGCTCCTCTAAAACCTCTTCGGGAGTAGCAGCCTTTCCTCGCGGTACACTCAAAAGACCTACCAGCGGAATATATTCCCGCTTCTCAATCTCTACCGCCCACCCTTCTGCAAGAGTCACTATCACTACTCCATGATGATACTCCCTCTCTGCAAAAGACATCGGCAAAGGACTACCGGCATAGCGTACATTCTCCCTGCCCGACACGCGCTGAGACTTGTGTATATGTCCTAAGGCCGTATAAGCAATCTGCTCTGTAAAAGTATCCGGAGAGACGCACTCTAACCCTCCGATAATGGTTCGTTCACTGAAATCACGTTCGGCAATTTCTGAACCTGTGGCTTGCAAATGTCCCACTGCCACAAGAGCCTGTCCGTCCTTACGCCGTTGAAGCGCCCGTTCCTGTAACCGGACATAAAGTTCTTTCACACCTTCGGCATACGGATTACCATCTGTTGCAACAACCGGATAATCCCCCTGCCGCAAAAAAGGAACCGCCAGACAGAGGGCTTCTACTTCTCCTTCACTATTCTTTAACTCTACAATCAAATGATCATAGTCAATCTCTCCTTCATGTTTCCGGACAATACCTCTGATCTCCGTACGCATCTCCTGCAACAAGGGTACGGGTGCTTCAAGACGTGCAGCAGAATCATGATTGCCTGCCACAACTACCAACTGCAACTTCGGATTCTCTTCCGTCACCTGCCGTATAAAATGATAAAACATACGTTGGGATGTCGCGGAAGGATTGGAAACATCAAAGACATCTCCCGCAACCAATAATACATCAATCTTGTTTTCTTTTAACTCACGAGCCAACCACTGGAGAAAATGTACATGCTCCTCCACTCTGTCGTAACCGAAAAAGGTCTGTCCCAAATGCCAGTCGGCTGTATGCAATATACGTATCATTCAAAATATCTACATTATAAATCAATTACCCGGTGCAGACAACGGACAAGTAAAAATGACTGTCGGGCCTTCATCCGCTTCTACACTTACTGTATAAGTACCGCCAAAGTAACAAATAAAATGGGAATTAATCTCATTACAGATCAATATCTTTTTATCTTTCAGGCTCTCTTATGCCAGTGAAGTGTCCACTATACGGAAAATAACTTTTCAATACGATCGGAGTGAATAACTTCATTCACTAAAGCGATACTCTTATTCTACCCTCCCTCTTAAAGTTAATTATCAGCATACATTCCAAACATAAAATTCAATCATAGTATGTATTATTGCCAGCATTACGGATATTACCCGTTTTTTTATTCATTTTAAGACGCTACAATAGAAAGAGATTCTGTATCTTTGTCCTCCGAAAATCCAACGCTTATGAAAATACTGTATTATATTTATCAGATTTGCATTGCATTACCTATACTATTAGTGCTGACCATTCTCACAGCCATAATTACAACAGTAGGTTCTCTGCTGGGTGGAGCACATTTCTGGGGATATTATCCCGGTAAGATATGGTCACAACTCATCTGCCTGTTCCTGCTGATTCCGGTAAAAGTACACGGACGTGAAAAGATACATAAACGTACGTCTTATATATTTGTGCCTAACCATCAAGGATCTTTTGATATATTCCTCATCTATGGTTTTCTGGGACGTAACTTCAAGTGGATGATGAAAAAGAGCCTGCGAAAGATTCCTTTCGTAGGTAAAGCGTGCGAAAGCGCAGGGCATATTTTTGTAGACCGTTCGGGACCGAAAAAGGTACTTGAAACCATCCGGCAAGCAAAAAACTCATTAAAAGACGGTGTGTCACTGGTAGTATTCCCCGAAGGGGCACGTTCATTCACGGGGCATATGGGATACTTCAAAAAAGGAGCTTTTCAGTTGGCAGACGATTTGCAACTGGCAGTGGTTCCCGTTACCATAGACGGCTCATTTGAAATTCTTCCCCGTACGGGTAAATGGATTCACCCTCACCGCATGATCCTGACAATTCATGATCCTATCCCGCCCAAAGGTAAAGGGATAGAAAACATTAAAGAGACAATGGCAGAAGCCTATGCTGCCGTAGAAAGTGCTTTACCGGAAAAGCATAAAGGTATGGTAAAGAATGAAGATCAAGATCGCTAAACAATGCTTTCCGCATGAGGTATCAATTTGATAATCAGCAATTATAAAAGTGTACATTCTTGTCATACTACATTGTACACTTTTGTACGACAAGAATGTACAGTATTGCACCACAAGAGTGTACACTTTCGCATAACAGTAAAACACTTCTTTGTTTTTCGCTTTAAATTAATTGCTTTTTTCATTACAATAAAACCTGATATTTTTATTTATACCCTGCACTTAATGTCTATTTTATAAACCTTCACCTCGTTTCTCTACGGAGATCGACCCGATACTCTACGAGAAACGACCCGATCTCCGTAGAGTTTCGACCCGTTCCTCGTAGAGAAAAAAGAGGGATAGCTATAACATTGATAGTCAAAACATTACATTCACACAAAAATGTATGATATTTTCAGCCTGCGCACCTCCTGTTTATACCCTCTTTAGATTTCTGAAATAGCTACAAATATTCATCCCTGCCGAATATAATTCCTATCATAAACGGTTGTTTCATATTATCAAAGATTAGTTACGTAATATAGTTTTCCTTTTCAACGTAAATATCGGCAAGAAAACAAACACCCCTATCACCGACATTATCAACCCACCAATCGTACCCGCAGCCAGCGGAAACCAGAAACCTTCTTTCTCTGCCCCTACCATGAAAGGAACAAAACCTAAAATGGTAGATACTACCGTCAGAAAGATAGGAATAATCTTGGCATTCCAGGCTTTGGTGTAAGCACGCAGCGGAGAGATACGGGGCAGACGCCGACGAATGGAGTTATACTCATTGAGAATATAAATACTGGCATTCACCGTGATACCACACAACAGAACAAAGGAAGCAAAGCCTCCCTGATCAAAATTAAGCCTGAACCAATAGAAAGTTAGAAACACACCGATATAAGAAACAGGAATCACAAAGATAATGGCCAACGGCTGCTTCAGTGAGTTGAACAGGATGCTGGTAGTAAAGAAGATGATAGAGATGACGATCAGCAATAAACTGTACTGTCTGTAATCTTTCTCTCCCCATGACCAGTTGCCTCCTTCTGCAGAAACAGTGTACCCCATAGGTAACTTCTTATTAAACTCTTCCAAATCCTTTTTCAGAATCCGGTTCCCTTGTTCGTATGAGCCAATGTACTCATATTGCAGGCACAATCGGTATTGCTGATTCTCTTTTGCTACCTGTTGGGGCATCTGCCCTTTCTCCACCGTGGCCAGTTCAGAAAGTTTATATTGCCTCCCACCGGAGCCATAAGGGAAATATTGCATGGCCCAAACGTCGTATTCGTCAGACTGACGGGAAGACAACTTGATTCTTTCCACTCCATGCTCCGTCAATACCGAGCCTACATCCATATTCTTACCGAATATCGGACGAATAGATGCAAACAGTGCACCCGCAGAGATGTCTTCCTGCGCCATACGTTCTTTGTTCAGATCAAAATAGAACTCCTGATAATCATCTTTCCACCAGGAGAACTCTGAATTGATAATAACCTCCTTAATACGCCGGTGCGTCAGAAAGAGTTCTTTCAATTGCTCGGCCCAATAATAAAGTTCATCATAATTGTATCCGTACATCTTAACCCGAAAAGAGCCTGCATTTTCACGAACATCATTGCTGAACCCATTGTCTTCCAACCCATAAACACTCCAGCTACCGCCACCTAATTGCAGTGCCTTACTAATTATATTAGATTTCAACGTATATGGGAAACCACTATGCTGATGTTCTTTTTTAAAGTTGATACTAATGCTGGCACGACGGGCACTGGAAATAGAAGTCTGAAACTGCTTAATCTCTGCAAACTGGCTCAGATAGGCCTCCATCTTCTTCATCAGTACATTCATTTGTTCCAGGGTACTCCCATTAGGCAGAGTTGCATTGGCATTCAGCACCACTTCTTCGTTACGTGTGAAATAACTCCCTTCGTACACCTTCTCGATAAAAAGACGAAGACTGCCCCCAAGTACCTTATTCACTATGGGTTTCACTTTCTCTTTATAAGTTGTACTTCCCAAAGTTTTGTTGTAAGCCTCTGCTCCCCACCCTTCTCCATCTATCTTTTCGGGAAGAAGAAAAACAGGAAGTCCGAACAACAATACCAGCAGAGCACAAACTACCACACGCCAACGGCATAAAATCTGTATCAGCCAGGCATAAAACCGTGTAAAATAAACCGGGAAGCGATGGGCTAAATGACGCAAACCACATAAACACCGACGAAAGATACTCATTCTTCTTTGTACAGGCGCTTCTCCGTCCCGCGAACTCACGGGAACCAAAGAACGGCGCTTTCGTTTCTTCAACCCTATCTTCTCTATCATAGACGGGACAAAAAATAGGGCTACAAACAAAGATACGGCAAGATTGATGATCACTACCGCAGCAAAATCCTGTAAATTCAATCGTATCTTTTCGTCCAGAAAGAAGATAATGACCAATGCTCCCATCGTAGTCAGAGTAGCAGCCAGTACAGACATAAATGCTTTCAGATTGCGCCGATGCAGAATGTGATCCGTCATCACAATGGTATTGTCTATAACCAGATTGAGCGAAACCGTGATACCTGCCAATGAGTAGAGCTGCATTTCCAACCCGAAGAGATAATAAAAAATCACCGCTACTGCTATATTAATACTCAGGCTGACTACTATCAGAAACAGATAACGCGGATTCAATGTGATAAGTAATACAAAAACCAGCAAAATCAATACAGTCAGACCGGTACGCAAGTAAATCTTATTCATCTCTTCATGAATAAATTCCGTAGCGTCATAACTGGTATGAATCTCATAACCTGCCGGAAGTACTTTTTGTATCTCTTCCATTTCCGCATTTACCAGTTTGCTAAGCTTCAGCTGATTGGCACTTTCTTCGGCTGTTATAGAGAGGTAGATGGAGTTTAATCCGTTGATGCGGTAATAACTTTGAGGTTCCTGTTCCATCCGGGTTACCTTCACCAGTTCATCCAAACGAATCACTCTTCCATCCGCAACCTTCACCTGAATTTCGGAAGGGTTAAACTGATCTCCTTTATGCTGAGGGGTCAGTGCCAATCGTATCCATTCTTTTCCTCCGGAAGCCGTCTCTCTGTCATACGTCCCCAAAAACTCTTTCTTATAATAATTGCTCACCGCTTGCTGAATATCGCCCAGACTGATGCCCAAATGCTTCAATTGTTCGCTATCATACTCCAGACGCCACTCCATCGGAGTAGCCCCACTGATATCAATCTTATAAATACCGGGAATCTGTGCCAACTTCGTCTTGATGTGTTCCTCTGCATACTGCTGGATCAGGATAGGAGTAGACGGTGCATTCAAAGTAAATGAAATAAAAGGTCGGGAAGCTTTTGACTCCGAAAGCCTCATCTGAATATAAGGATAGGTTACTCCGTCGGGCAGTTCCGGCCAGGTTTGCCGGATAATAGTAGATGCCTCAAAACGGACAGCATCCATATTGGCATGCTTATCCAATTCGATAGCAATGCTTCCCCAGCCATTGCCCGAAGTAGAATTGATTCTTTTGACCCCTTTGATACGGGCCAGCATCGCCTCCAGTTTGCTGGTTACCTCCATTTCTACCACACGAGCAGAAGTACCCGGCATACTGAAACCTACCGAAAAACCGGGCAACGTCCGCGAAGGATTCAGTTTGACAGGCAACAATGGAATTAGTGCCACGCCAACCAATGCTACACAGATAAAGGCAACAATCAGTGTAAAAGCAGAAGCTCCTCGTTTGGTATTTTGATTCATTATATTATATTTTCTTGAAATGCAGATTAACGCGAATTTGCACAGATAAAAAAGACTGTATTTCTTTCTCGTTCATCTATCTCTTTGCGGAAATTTGCGTTAATCAGCGTTTTAGTAAAACAATTCATTACCTCACCAATTTTCCTCCTGCAAAGTCAAACTTATCGGACAGTGAGAAACCGCTTGCAAAATCATGTAAAGTCAATTTACGTATCTTATAGTAATTCAACCAATAGTTCTGCAAAGCAGAGATGTAATTCTGTTGTGCGGACTGCTGACGGCTCAAGGATAACGTCAGACTATTGATATCCGCCTTACCTATAATAAATCGTTGACGGGTTTCATTATAAGCCATGATAGACAAGTCCAACGCTTCTTCAGCACTCGCGATCAGATTCTGCTGAATATTAAAATCACCAACGGTCATTATCAACTCTTCTTCAATACTTATCTCACTCTGACGGGCAGAGATTTTGGTTACATTCAGACTGTTACGAGCCATATTGTACTTACCTTTCCGTACCCCCCAGTCCACCAACGGAATAGAAAGACTGACTGACACTAAATCCTGCTGCATGGGATTATGATACACATCTCCGAAATTATCGGAAGCCTGATTGAAACCGATACTCGCATTCACACTCGCATTAAAACGGGATTCTTTCTTCGTCCGGTCCACATTTCTCTCTGCCTCCAGAATACTCTGTTTCAACCCAAGCAATTGAGGATTGTTACTACGTACAGATGCCAATGCATCGTCTACCGATATGGTCATCTCCCGTGGACGGGCCGGAAGCTCCAGTTCAATCACCGTATTCTTATCGATGTTCAGAAAGGAAGCCAATGAGAACATGGCACGTTTCAACGCACTTGCCTTATTCTGTAAGGTATTACGGGCATTTACCAGATCCAGCTTCAAAGTCAACAGGTCGGCTTTGGAGATAGAAGCGATCTTCAGACGCTGCATGCCTATGCGATAAAGGGTATCAGAAGAAGCAACATTCTCTTTCGCCAAATCATATTCCGCCTGCGCCATAGCCAGACTGAAGAAATAACCCGTAGCCTTCTCCGATACAGCCTCCACGTTATAGATAAACTCTTTCTTCACCTTCTCATATTTCAAAGGCTCAATACGCCGTTCCCACTTGAACGGGTTATATCCGACAAGGCTTTGTGAATATCCCAACCGCACCGGAACACTGGTAAACTGAGTAGAACGGTTATCGCCGAAGTTACGCATATAGCCCAATTTAGACTCTAAGTAGAAGGTACCACCGGTAAGGTCAAAGTTCTGTCTCACAGACAAACCTCCCGAAGCTGAAAAAGACTGCTGGCTACGGTATACATCCAGATTCTGCTCCGAATCATACCGTTTGGTGATATCACGGTAATACTCCGCAGGAGTCATATCCAAAGTTAGGCTTGGCAGGCGGTTAGCCTTATAGGTGCGGTATTCCCAATAACCGGACAAATACATGTTCTGCGTACGAAAAGCTTCCAGTGAACTATCATTTGCCAGAATTATAGTACGCTGCAAATCCAATTTGATCCGTTCCTGTGCCTGCATCTGCCCACAACAGAACAGGCAGAAACAGAAGTATATCATATATCTTTTCATATCTTCTTTTCTTTATAAATAAACCAATAGATCAACGGAATAATAAACAGACTCACCAGTGTGCCGATAAACATAGCCCCTATCATAGCGATAGAGAGCGGTTTCTGCAATTCGGAGCCCATATCGAAAGAGAAAAGCAGAGGCACCATGGCAAAGATAGTAGTCAGTGAGGTCATTATGATGGGACGCAGCCTTCGCCGACCGGCTTCGTGAATGGCATCCATCAAAGGCACTCCTTCTTTGCGTAACTCATTGATGGCATCCAGTTTCAAGATAGAGTCATTGATGATAATACCACAAGTTACTATCAGACCGATGGCAGACATCAGATTCAGCGTATGACCGCATATCCATAACAACAACAGGGCAAAAGCCACATCAACCGGTATCTCTAACAGTACAATCAAAGGCTGTACGAAACTCTCAAACTGTGCAGCAAGAATGAAGTACATCAGCAGAATAGAGATAAACAGAATAACAACCAACTCTTCCAGCATCTTTTTATTGGAGAAGAAACTACCCGAAAAGCCCAGCTCCCACTCCCCCGTTTCACGGACCACTGTCTTCACATCCGTCATCAGGGCATCTGCATTTTTCACATCATAAAAGCTGAAAGGAATATATTCACCATTCCGGCCGGCTGTAATACTCTTTAAATCTTCTGAAGAAGTCACTTTTACCAATTCCCGAAGTGGAACATAGTTTCGGGTACCATCGCTATTATTATCCTGTGTCTGTACCAACGTTTCCTGCAATACCGTATTCACTGTTTTTTCGTCACTGGCAATATTAATAGGCAGATACTGCTGGTAAGAATGTAGCATCGATACATTATTTTCCTTAAAAGCAGTTTTCAATACCCGGTAAAGTTCATCATAAGAGATATTGTATAACAGTAACTTCTCTCTTTCAATGCTGAGGTTCAGTTGATTCTCAAATGCTATGCCTGTGGGAGAAAGACCGGTCTGTTGCTGTAATCTCTGTTCCATGCTTCGCAATGTATCAGCTTCGGGTGCCCTATCTCTGTTACGGGCATACAGCTCGGCCACAACATCGGCTTCACCCGTTACAAACAACTTCTCAAACACCGTTTCCGGAGGTGAGAATGAGATCACTGCCAAAGGATACAGCTGTTTCACTCTCCGGAAAATACGTTGTTGCAATGGCACAATCCTATCCGAAGACTCTGTCTTGAAATAAAGTTCGGTTTCTGACGAAGAAAGTTCCTGCTCACGATTCAGGATAAAATCCTGTTGCCCTACAGACGCTGTCTGTTCCAGCACTTCTCCTTTCAATTCACGAAACAGTTCATCTACCCTCCGTTGATTCTCATCCAGATGGATATTCTCATTCCACTCAATACGGACGATAAGTTCATTTTGATCAATCTCTGGCATACGCTCCTTATCAATAAAATAAAAGAAGAACACACAGAGAGGAAGAGAAACAATACAGAATAAAACGCTAAACGTTTTATGAGCGAACACCCAATCAACTCCTTTATCATAAAACCGGTCAAGGGTATGTTCCTTTATCAGATTATTTACTTTGATAGAAAACCATTTCCATTTCCGGGTCACCAGCCCTGTACGATATACCAACATATATAATACGGGCAATAACATAATACCTGTGAAATAAGAAACCATCAATCCCACTGTTACAGAGAAAGCCTGATCATAGAAGATAGCTCCCGCAATTCCGCTCATGAATATCAAAGGGACAAACACGGCAATAGTAGTGAGCGAAGAACTAAGCATCGGAGTCACTACCTCACTGGTTCCTACTATACACGCCCGGCGAAGTGTATATCCTCTTTCACGATACTGAGAAATATTCTCCGTCACAATAATCGAGCTGTCAATCATCATACCCAATGCCAGAATCAACCCGGAAAGAGAGATGATATTCAGCGACATTTTGAAAAGATAGAAAAATAGGAAACTGATAACGATGGAGACCACCATACTCAATCCGATGATAAAAGGCGACTTTATATCTCCTAAAAACAATACTGCTACGATGCAGATAAAGACAAATCCCAACGAGAGATTCCGTTGCAGATTGGAGATCGTATAATCCAGCAATTCGGTCTGGTTACGGGTAATGCTGAAGTCGATATCCGGATATACCCTTTTGAAGTAGTTCATGGTCCTGGTCAGTGCTGCTTTCATGTTATCCATATTCTCATCGGCTTGCTTAATGATAGCCAACGTCACGGCACGTTTACCATTGGACATAGAAACACCTCGCTCTTTGATAGGCGTCACAGCAATCCGGCAAAACTCTTTCAACTGTATAATCCGGCCCTCTCGGCGGAGATAGATATTCTCCACATCTTCTGCTGTACGCAACAATGTAGAAAACTTAATGTTATATTCATAATAACCATCGCGCACAGTCATGCTTCCCGGCTCTACGTTGTTGCGCGCCAATGCCGACTCTATATCCGAGACAGAGAGTCCCATCTGCACCATTTTATCCATATCAGGCACTATCCGGAGTTGACGGTCCAGCAATCCTGTAACATCTACCATAGCCACCTCGGGCAACTGTTCGATACGGCGTTTTATTACTGATTCGGAAAACTCACACAGATTCAGAAACGCCTGTTGATCCGTTGGTGCATAAGCACTATCGTTCTTTAAAGTCAGATTCAGATAAAAAACAGGGATGTCCGTAGCGCTTGCCTTTATCACCTTAGGACGTTCTGTGTTTTTAGGCAGATAATTCATGGCAGCATCAATCTTCTCATTCACCTCGATAAATGCCAGATCGGTGTTTGTTCCAAAATCAAAGCTCAACCGGATAATTCCTGCTCCGTCACGGGTTTCGCTTGCCATATCTTTCAGGTTAGACACCTGGATCAACTGTTGACGAATCGGCTTCACTACGGTATTTTCCAGTTCACGGGCCGAAGTATTGGCAGCAGAAATCTGCACAGTAATCTCCGGTATAGCGATGTCCGGCAATAGTGAAACCGGCAATGTAAAATAGGTCACCAAACCCACAATAAAGAAAGCTGTAAAAGCCATCAATACCGCAATGGGACGTTGTATTAAAAATTTTATCATACCATTTTAATTTACGATTAGACAATTTACTATTTACGATTGGAGTTACTCTTCCTGTGATAAGCAAAGTTTAATCTAATTGTCAATCGTCTAATAACTGCACCGGAGCCTCATGTGCCAGGTTCACATTACCCGAAACAATCACGACATCGCCTTCTGTGAGGCCATCCGTAACTCCGGCATCGGCTTTATTAGCAACCACGCAACTGTCTATATTCTCAAATCCGGTCTGCACATAGTTCCACTGCGCTTTTCCTTTATCCAATGTAAAGACAACCTGTTTTCCTGAACGCAGTACCACAGCACTCTTAGGGATCACTAATAATTGCCCCAAAGAACGCTGTACACTTATCCGTACATTCATTCCGCTAAACAGTTTTCCTTTTCCGTTCACCCGTGCCCGTACTCTCACCATTCCTTTATCATCTACCAGGGGATTAATTTCCGAAACACTCCCTTCATACACAGAGGTAGCATCGGCATAAGGAATTACCACTACCCTATCACCGTTTTTGAGTAACGGTAATTCACTTTCGAGTACAGTAAAGTCTGCCTCCATCCCTTGTGTATCTATGATTGTACAAAATATCTCCGAAGTATTAGCCATATTATAAGGCTTCGCAAAAAGATTCGCCACTACCCCGTCAAAGGGGGCTGTCAACGTAGCATGTTCCTCTTCTCTTCTTACCAGTTCGTACTGTGCTTTACTCTGATCATATCCACTCTTTACCTTTGCCAGTTTCATCACTTCTTCAGGCACTTTACTGAAATCTTCCGTGGCATACCCCTGTCCTATCAATACATCCTGTAATTCCAACCGTGCCCTTTCAAGTGCATCAGCAGATTGTGCCAATCTGTTAGCCAGTTTAAACTTATCGAGTTCGGCCAGCTTCTGCCCTTTCCGCACCCGATCTCCATTCTTCACATAGATATGGGCAATGACCTCACTGCTTTCAAAACGCAGGTTAGCCTGTTCCTTCGCCGTCACCTTTCCATTACTGACCAATTCGTGATGAAAATCCTGCTTCTTTAGCGTCATCACCGACACCTCATTTTTCATGTCAGGTAATACCATCTCCACTCCTTTTTCAGCAGTGTTTTTCTCTGTTTTCTTATCACCGGAACAAGCAGCCAAGGTGATCAATGCCATACAAAAGGCATAGATAGGGTAGTGTTTTTTCATTGTGTCAATGTAGTTTTATCGTTGTTACCCGATAAATATAGTTATATTATTTTATTTCAAAAATATTTTCAAGTGATTTTCTCTAAATAAACAATTTATGATACAAATCATGTGTATTTCTTGAATTTGATTCATACTAATATTTATACTTAACCTTAATTTTTTATACACTTCATTTATAAACAGCTACTCCAGTTCATAAATAAGTAAACAAGGATTATCATCCTCCTTCAAATCTTTAATAGCATCCTGAAAGATTCTATTTTTAATACTGCCTTTATACTCAAGAAGCTTTTCAGCTCCAACAGAAGCTATAAATTTATTGTCATAAGTGTAAATAACAGGATAAAAAGGAATTTCTCCAGACGCATCATCATACTCATATATATAATAGTTTCCTTTCCGATCCAATTTATCAAATATAAAATACCCCATAATAATTCCATTCAAAAAAGTCAGGATTATTTTCTCTTTTGTTTCATAAATACCATTGAAACCGGTAAAGTAACCTTCCTCCCACAAATCATAGAGTTCTGCGCTATAAGTTTGTTTTTTGTCATTTCTGATTTGATATTTAGAAGCCATTTTTCGAGGTGTTTCTACAATATACTTAGGTTCAAAAGTGCGCGAAGATGCAGAATAATTATAGATGGTATCACACAATGGAAGAATGATATTAGCCCCATTTTCTGTTGCAGCAATAGGGTGTCTTGAAAAGCTATAAATATAATTATTTGTCATGATAGGTGCGTATGAAAAATATTTTCCAATAAGCTCTTTCTTATTCATATCAATTAATGAATATGCTATACTCTCTTTTATCCCCATCATATTGAATAACATCAACGTATTATCATCCATCAACAATGTATTATTACAATTCAACAAAGCATTCGGAGACATAGAGATAGTTGAAATATACTTACCATCAAAAGAATAATTGAGCAATACATTCTTGTAGCTATCTATTAGAACTACCATTTGCTCAACTGCATTGATATAAAAAGTATTAAGCACCAAATATTCATTTGGAGCTTCCCCCTTTTTTCCTATTTGATTTTTAAAATTACCATTACGGTCAAAAACATATAAGTTTTCAGATCCATTTAAAATAAATATAAGCGAGTCATTCATTTCCATTTGCTTAATATTTGTAATGAAACTCTCTATATTTGTTTCTAACTTGATTATATCCGTCACTTTATAAGAAGGAGGAGTTTCCAATGCCTCACCAGAACAATTGGAACACCTTAGTACCTCTATGTTTTGCTGTTTAGAGCCATGACATGCTGCCAAAACGAAACAACAGATAACCCAAATTTTTCCTATATCCCATCTCATAAGTAAACGATTCTTTTATTAATATAACAATAGAGCTTTATTCGTGCTTAGTTGGTTTCTCGTATCCTTCTTTATTAATTGAGAAATCACACTACTACAAAAATAGCAGAAGGTAATGAATATGTATATACTGATCCTTGCCAAATACGTATCTGTATGTGCTATATGATTGAAAAATACACATTGGGCAAGAATGGGCACATACAATATAGTGCCATATTATCTTCTTACTTTATTTTATAAAATCAATTGTATTTTTCTCTTCAATTACAATTTCTTGAAAATCCTTTCCCAACGTATCTTATTAGTTTTTACATCTTTCGAGAACCAAATGAATTGTCCAACTCCCAAAATAAAATCATCAGGCAATAATCCCCAAAAACGAGAATCATATGAATCAGAGGTATGATCTCCTTGCATAAAGTAATAATCGTGTAGGAAACGATATTCATTTACTATTGAATCATTCAAATATACACTCCCACTCTCTAATTTTAAATTTTGTCCTGTTTCATACTCTATACATTTATGATAGTGTTTATAATTAATAGAATCAATCGCCATGACATCTCCTTTTTGGGGAAGATATATACTGTGTTCTCTATTGTTCCACTGCCAACAATATGTAGTTCCAGGTATTGCGACACACCGTTTGCAATAGAAAGTTTTCATACTAAGTTTCATGCGCCTTTTACTTTCCGAATATGGGAAGTTAAACACAACAACATCATTCCGTTTTATAGAGCGTATTCCTTTTTTTCGATGAACAATAAGACGGTCCTCATGTAGAGAATCTGTCATAAACACCCTACGACCAGGTATTTGTAATGAGACGCAAATATAATCTCCTCTGAACAAAGTAGGAGACATAGAATATGTGGGAATTACACAAGAAGCAATCCAATACATTCTCAGAAATATATAGAATTGAAATAATACAAACAAGCAGAACAATACATATCCCGCTCCTTTAAACTTTTGTTTTAAGGATTCACTCATACGACTATATACTGTTTTCAGTTATATATGCAGAAAAAACGAGTTGTGTACAAGGTAATAATGCATAAATAATTCAATCATTATTTATTATATATCATCATTATACACAACTCTTAAAAGATATTATTTCAATTGATTAACCTGTTCTATAGAACCAATTAATAATTTTTCAATATATGATTCTGTCATTTTAGAATAATCCGAACATGGAAAAAAAACATGTCTTACTTGATTATTAGCATCAAATATAGCCATATATCTCCATGATACACTATCCTTGTCCACAGGAAAGGGTATAATCTCTTTTGATACATTAATGTAATTAAAATCAGCTAAAACACTTTGCATCCTAATCCGATCATCTCTAGTATCCTCAAAATCTGGTAATATTAAGATCCTATCACGACCAATTTTTTTTATATACTTTAATAATAATAATAGATCTTCCTGTATGCAAGAATTGCACATATTGGGGGAAAATCGATATATTAATAGCGGTCTAGAGTTTACAACATCAGTATTTGAAGTTAATAAACCTTCAATATTATCTAACATTTTTCCTTCATAAGAGAGCATAATTTGCTGCCAAAATATTTTTTCCAAAATGATGATACTATCCTGAAGATTCTGTTTTATTATGCCATTTTCCGTACATTTACCCTTTTTCCATGTGCATCCATATGACAAATAAATAAAACTAACTATCAATAAAATCAAATATAGAATCTTATTTTTTTTCATAATAAATCAATATGGGATTAGCATCTATAAACAAATTTTGTAGTGCTCCGATCTCTTTTACACTCTTATTTATTTTACCTTCTTTCAATAATTCGATAAGCCTCTCCATATCCCGAGGAGAAATATAAGAATACTGCCCATCGGCATCACCCCAAAGAGGAATAGGACAAACGCCCATACCATGCTGTTCTTCTGTAAATGTCAAATCATCATACATTCTCTCAGTCAGGGAAAAATGTTTTGTTTTTTTATTATAAAATATAGTATGAACAAAATTTTTTATATCAAAAGAAAATTGAACATAATCTCCCCATTCGACATAGTGATGTACATTCCTTATCACCTCTAAAGACATCAAAGAATTTGAAGGATTCCAATCTTTTTGATTACGTAAAGATGTTAATAGTTCTTTGGTCACAAAAGAATTCGACTTTATATTCATGTAACAAGAGATTTCCCCACTTTTTATTTGCATAATACTATTCATAAACATTTGGCGGTATCTAATTTCTTTATTATATGACTTATAAAACAACCCCTCACCAGAAAAAATAAGATCTAAATAACCACTATTATACTTGTTAACAGACATCCATTTATTACATATTTTTCCTGTCAATGAATCTATTTCTTGAAGTAAATAGGTATTTTGATTCTTTCTACCATAAGCATCGGTATAAATTTTTCCATCCAAAATTGCAATATAGCGGCTTATTGTAGATCCATTCAATCTAAGCGAATGACTGAACTCCATAGTAGGTAAAAAATAGTAATTTATTCTTTGACTGTCAAAATCAAATACATACAACAAATTTCCATCAATACCAAAATCTGTTGGCGATACATATTCGCCGGGACCATTCCCAATTGCCCCAACCATACCAATATATTTTCCTGTCCGATGAAACATTTGTAACTTCTTGGTCACAACAGCATCCAGAATAAAAAGGGTATCACTCTTTACCAACAATTGATTAATTCTACCTATCAAAGATTCTTTATTCGTTTCCAAAGGAATAAGATTCGATTTATCAAACACTTCCGACATTCTTATCAACTTTCGACATTCGGCTGTATCAAGATCTAGAATGAATAAACTGTCATTCAGAGAAACATCTGACAATACTAACGATGCGTTTTTTTCTTTACTTCCCTTACAGGCCACAACAATCATTTGTAGCACTATAAAAAATATAAATACTCGTCCCATTTTTAAAAGAAAGAACAACCTGAAATATCCGTTCTATCAGTAAACCCACACTGCTTTCCTTCGCAATCAAAATAATAAACATAATACCCAGGATAACAATTAGAAAACAATCCTTTATTACATTCTCGAGTATGCCATTCTGACACTTTATGATTTTTACCACATCCCATACACTCTCCATTAACCATTTGCACCTCTACATAGGTTGTCATCGTTAAACAATTCCAAAAGTTACCACCTTCTCCTTCTTCGTGTTCACCACTAATAGCTTCAATATTAACCAAAGTCAAATCATGAGATCGGGTTGTTTTTAACATAATCTTTACATTTGAAACAGCTACCACACACAATACAATCGCTAAAGCGACAATTTTCATTTGTTTTTTCATTTTAATTGTTTTTTTTAATTAATTATTATCTAATAGTTCTCTAAGTAAAATTCCCACCTCTTCCCCATTTCATTAACTCCACTTTATGTAACTGCCAAAGCAATAATTCTAATCCGCCTTTCTATTTTCAACGTTTTTTAATTATTAATAATTTTGTAATATATTGCTTAATAAAACTTCCATTTCTGTCCGCATTTCATCAACTGCGCGTGAATGAACTTTTGGCTTTTTCTTCAACACGATCTCAGCCATCTGCTTAGCCTTATCTTTGTTGAAAAAGTCTGGCTCAACATAGAGCTTAGCTAATAAATAATAAGGATAAAGTCGATTAGGCAACAAATTTGCTGATTCTTTAAAACATCTTTCTGCTTCTCTATATTTAGCATTTAATTGATACGTTTTGCCTTGTACATTCCATAAGCTTACATTACAAGACACCAACTTTGCCCGTTCAAGTACATCACAAGCTTCATCATATTTCTTCTGAGCAGAAAGGATTTGAGCATAGTTAAAAAGAAAATCCACATTATATTTCATTTCTGCGTAAAGTTCACTATAGCCTATTGACGCCTCATCAAAGGCTTTATGAATTCGTAAAATATTAAATTGATTCCACTTTTTTGTAACTGTTTTCACATGCCATAAATAAGAAAAAAATATAATAGAACTAAATAATATAAATACAGATAGAAAAGAAATACCAATCTTTTGTGTATTTATGTACATTGAATTAGAGTCCGAGACACATATAGCGAGTAATAACACTCCTGCTATTCCAAATGGTAAGAGTTGAAAAGGATAAGAAGACAACGAAAATACAAATAAAGCCAAAAGAGCAGCACACGAACCATACTCTTTATTAAAAAAACCTTTACGTAAACATATTATAAATAAAACAACCATCAATAACAATAAAAGAATACCTCCTTCTAAACAAGCCTGTAAACACTCATTAAAAGCATATTCGGGCGAACCAGCTACATGCGCTTCTATAGAATTATTATTTCCCGACGCAAAATAGGCTATTTGTTAACGGCCGTATATCATAGAAAAGCTACCCGGTCCATATCCCAAAAGAGGCTGATTTTGAATAGCTTTATATGTGTTTTTCCAGATAAATAACCTACCATTAGCAGAATCCTCTTTCATTTGAAAAAGAAATAAAAAGAATACAATCAAAAGTCCAACACTCAATATAGATAGTAAAATAGTCTTTTCCCAATGCAAACAAGCATACGATTTTATTTTACAAAGCCAATTCTTATGTATGAATAAGCAACACATACAACTAATAAGTAAAGCTAACCAAGCTGATCGACTCATCCCAGCTGGTAAAATGATGATCATTATTGAAAATGCAAATAACCATAGATACCGTATCTTTCCCTGACTTGATAATAACTGATTGAAACCAATAGGAAATAACATTGCTATATAGCCGGAATAAGGTCCTGGATTATAAAATGGACCAGTAATAGGAAACAAATTATGATTTGATTTTTCAAATCCATATAATTGTAATAACCCCCAAATAGCCAGTACACAGCCTATGCCTACAAAACCACCTAACAAAATACTCCTTGAAATGGACAAATTAGATAATATAATACGCGCTGCAAACCATAGTAATAGAAGTAATGCAGCATATATAATTTTCCAATTAGCCAATTGAAGTTCGTAATCGTAACGGGCAGCATAATACGCTACTATAATGACAAAAAGAAAATCAGAAAAAATGAAATGAAAACCTTGATTGCCCTTTCTTAGAAAACATGAAAAGACAGCTACAATAGCAACGACTACAACACCTATAGACATAGGTAAAAGCTGAAAATAGTTATCATCCATTTCAAAACGAATGAAAGTACTACAAGCAACTATGCAGAAAGCAACAGTAACAATAAGAGATAATATAATTTTCTTTAATGCCATATTGTCAATAGAAATCAATTATAAAATTCTTTCTTTTTAAGGAAACACCTGCTTCCCATTCTCTATATAAAACACCTTCTCTTCTTTTCCCCGGGTCAAATCCCGAAGGTGAAACAAAGCCCCTTTGGGTACTTTATCAAAAATAAGAGTGTCTTTCACAGCCTTTTGTTTATCAACATAAACCCACCCTTCATTTCCAGCTTGATAGCGTAGTTCATAGACATCTCCTATCCGAATAAAATTATCATCATTACGGGGGATATATACCATGCGGTCTATAAGTACTTCTTTACCGAAGTCCATCGTAATATAGCTTCCCTTTTTTCGCGAGAGAAATAGTGTCAGAGGGTCATGATCCATGCACAACGGTAATTCATCAGCAGGAGGCTGACCCTCATAATCACTTTCATAAATGTCAATGGCTTTGAGAGGCTGATCTTTGTAATAAAAGTTGAGATCGGCAATCTCGACAAAGAGATCGTCGGGAGCAACGTAACGAATATAACGGCACTTTCTTGGAATATCGAAGTGCACCGTGTTTATATTCACTTTCGGTGTATCGCCGATGTGATATAATAGTAGTTTGTGTTGAAAATCCTTAGATAAAGAACTGTAAATTTTGGCCCCTACCACTTTCGTCATATGATTGGCTATACGAGGATAGAGAGGACATTTACGTGTCACTATGATACGTTCACTTTGATTCTTATCCGGAACAAAGGTGATTGACGAATCTCCCTTCAAAGTGAAAGGATGTCCGGTCTGCCGATATCTCTTCCCATCAAAATAAAGAGGTTGGTAGGCGATATCAGATTCTATGTTATGGAATACAGCTTTACCGTCGACTACTTTTGCCATATCTACAGCAACCCATCTGCGGGGACTGAAAATACCAAGATACATATATTCTTCCGATTCGTCTTCCGAAGGAACTTCATACTGAGTCTGGAAGTACTCCTTACTGACATCCAATCTAAAAAGATCTTTAAAATAAGAGGGTACCTTAGGATTATGTATCATTCCTTCATAGGGTTCGGGCTGCATACCAAAACAGGCCCGAAGTACTTTCCCCCTTTTCCTACCATCATCATACCGATCACCTCTGACAGCATCTTTCTCTGTAAACCAAAACGGGACATAGAGATGTGTAGTATCTAAAACAACATTCCAGGTATGGCTTGCCAGATGATCCGGAGAAAAGGGAAGTTCATCTACTGCAACAGGAATCCCTAAGGAACGTAATACATATACCAGAAAATCACAGGAGTCTATGCACTTACCTACCCGATGTTTCAATAAGAATTGTGCTCCCAGGTGAGGAAGATTCAAATTACGATTGAATATGAATTTTTCGTCTCTCAGGTGTTGCCCAATCACATTGGAGGCTTTTATAACATCAAAACCTGTGTATACCGAATCGAGCAGAAAAGAAAACTTTTCACGATAGATACTTCTCCAGTTCTCTAATGGCTCATTGTCTATTCGATAGGGAAGAATCAACTCACAAAATTCATCAAACGAAACGTATTTGTTCCAAGGGCGTTTCTCCCATTCTTCAAAAGCCAATTCTATATTCTCTATCAGATAATCAGCAGTGATAACATGTGCATCATATATTTTAGGGAGGTGGTTATAGGTGAAGCCTTTCAGAGGATTCACCTTTTCGTCCGGTAATTTACCCTCTTTATCCACACTGGCTTTAATAGCTTTAATACTATCCAGTACGTATCCGGTATAACTAAAGTATCGAGGCATGTTTTCGATAAGGAAACAACAGGCTTTCAATTTAAGAGAATCATCTTTATAATAGGTTAAGACTTTCTCTAACTCCGAACGGTTATCACCGGCAAAGGCCAAAGCGTATTCCAAACGCTGGTTTGTTTCTTTACACGAACTGAAGAGAAAAGAAAATATCGTGATAAAGACAGGTAGTATTTTAATCATTGCGTCTTTCATAAGTAAATAACTGTTGACGCAAAGATAGGAGAAGACAATGGATACATGTATATCTATCCTCGCCCAATAGGTATGTAATTATACCAAACATCAAAAACATACAAATTAGGCGGAAACAGATATATCATTTTTTCAATATATCGGGGATAGATTCTTTATATTACAAAAGTACGTATTTAAGTATGTGTTAATTACCTATTTAATACATCGTTAAAATGCATACTTTATACACATAAAGTACGTACTTTTTTAACGTATTGTATTACAGACATATATAATAGATTCAGACTCTTTTTATATATTAAAACAAGTGTGGGATACTCACGTACCCCACACCCCAACCAATCGTGTATTAATCTATACAAATCAAATCTAATTACTACAATTTAGAAAACATGTAAGATTTAGGAATTTCGTATTATCGAATAAGATGAAACAATGTTCCATACTTTTCTATTATTCTCTGACATTTCTTTTTTCAATTTTTCTGCAATGGCCTCCAACTCACGTACAGAAAGTTTAGAAGCTGCTGTTATTTCCTTTTGCAATTGGTCCAGAGAAAAGTATTCATCCAATTCTCCACCTATATTGCCCAAGAAGTGGTTATGATATTGTTCCACTACATTGGCAGAAGTCAACAAACCACCTGATCCATAATCACCAATAACGATAACAGGCTTTTTATGTAAAGCTCCTTGCAGAGCCACATATTTATGACCTATTACAAGACTGGCATTTTGTATCAATGTATCTAACTCAAATTCTTCACGTACAGTTACATGAGATGCATATCCTATATCATAAAGTTCCTGTTCTCCCGAATAAATGATATTAATCTTATATTGAGTCAGTGTGTTCAAAACAATAAATGTTCTTAATGCCGAACGCCCATTACCCACTCCAACAAGAACAGCAGGCTTGGAATACGGATATTTAAGATACCTATCCACTTCTCCGTCCCACGGAAAAGGAAGAGCTGTAACACAACTATCACAGGAATAAGTTTTTTCCGGTGCGATGAGCAGTAAATGTTCATACTGCGTGGCATCTTCTATAAACTCATCTTCATAATCATCTGCCAAGATCGAATAAACAATTGGAATGGCAGGGCGTAATGTCTGTATTTTCTCATAACCTCTTCTATTAAAAGCAAAGGCAAGATTATAAGAAAGCCACATCTCCTTGGCAACATCGCCTGCCATATCCACTTGATAACGTCCATCTTTCAACAGCTTTATCAAACCTTCACAGGTCTTTTGCTGTGTATATGTGTTGCAACAAGCAGAAAATAGAATTTTCCTCATATTATATTTATGGATTACATTAATGTAAAATTGCCATAAACATAACCATCCTTTGAGTTTCTAAATTCTATTGTATAAGTACCAGCATTGTAATCTTCTACAGGAATAGCAAGTGATTGCCCGCAAGCAGTTACCTCTATAGAAGAGGTGTACACATTTTGAGTGGCATCCTTTATTACTATATTCACATCACCTACAGGAGCGGTAAATTCAACAATCAAAACATTTCCTTCGAAAGTTGCTTCAATAGGAATAGCAGGATCTAACGAACGACTACCAGCTTGAGAAAACTCTCCTTTTAATACTAACCCATCTTCAAGAGGAGTACCTGCAAAAACATTGCTCATCATAAACAATGCTACCAATAATGACATAAACAAACGTGATTTCATAAATATACTGTTTTTTGTTTCTCCAAATGTACGATGTACTGATGAGAAAAGCAAAAAAACGACCCGGACAATTTGAGTAAGTCCAAGAAGAGATAAAAAACTATATATCAAACTGTTACAGAAAATAAAAAATTATCGACCCGGACAATTGGAAATTTATTTTCTTAGTATTTTCGTATAAAATGGTCTAAATCCTCCTGAGCTGATATATTTAAGCGTTTTTTCAATCGACCTTTGGCTTTAGTTATAGAGTCAGATGTAGTGAAAAAGACACGTTTTAACGCATCATTAGTAAAACCAAACTTCAATAAACAACAAATTTCAAGATCATGTTTAGTCAATGTAGGATATTCTTCCTGCAGACGAATAAGCATATCCGAATACAAATAATTAAATAAGTCAAACAGACATTCCCAATCCGGACGAGAGAGTTCTCCTTTCACAGCACCAGACTTTAACGAAAGTAACATACGGAATGTAGATATATACCTTGCATCAATAGGCGAACACGAATTATCAATATCACCACCCAATGTATTCAAACGTTCTGTTAGCGTTTTATTCTGTCCTTGCAGAAGCAAAACTTTTCCATTCAATTCTCCAATCTTAGTACGATAGTCTTCTGATTCACTTTGCAATTCCTGGTAATTTACCAACTCTTCCTGATAGAGTGCTATCTCTTCTCTGTTTTCAACAATCTGTTTTTCAATCTCCTGTATTCGTTTCTTATTCTGACGTTGTCTGTAATAAAAATAGTAAGCACCAAGAAAAACCAAAAGGGCCAATAAGAAACAAAGCCAAACAATCGTTTGATTCTTTATCTTCAACTGAAGATTTTCGTTTTGTAACTTCTCATTCTCATATTTCTTCTGTAAACTCGCTACCGTTTCTCTTATCTCTGCTTTTTGAATTTCTCTATTTAATGAATCAGACTTCTCTTTATATCCTATAGCTTCCCAAGGATTCTTACGTAGCTTTTCTAATTCAAAAAGTAGTCTATAAGTATCTGACTGCGTATAAACATTATTAGCTTCTGCTGCTTTCTTCAGATATATTTCTGCCGCTGCTTTATTATCCATCAACAGATAGTTATAACCTAATGATAAGTATATTTCAGAAAAAAAAGATTTTCCTCCTTCCACTTTAAGAGCCTGTAGCAAATAATGCTCAGCTTCCCTATAATCCTTTTTCATGCGATAAAACATTCCTAACTCCTGAAGAATGGTTAACTCTAACTTACATCTAGAATTATGAGCTAGTTCCAAAGCTTTTTGATAATAGACATACGCACTATCTGAATTTGTACCTACAGAAAGGTAATATCGCCCAATATTTCTGGATGCATAACTCATACAACACGTATCATTAATTATACAATAATAACGTAGTGCATCCTGATAATTCAAAAGAGATTCGTCTGCAAGATCCTGGTTCCAGTTCAATGTTCCTATTTCCTCCGAGATAAGTCCCAACATTCTGTACTCCTTGCTCCCTTCGAATATACTTCTGGCCTTCAAATAATACCTCATAGCATCTTCCGGGCGATTCAGTTCTTTCATTACTCTACCATAATAAAAGAACGCCTTTCCTTTAGCTATCCAATTCTCATCATGAGACCCATAATATCCTACTGCAATTGCAATTAAAGAATCCGATTCCGGTTTAATGTAGTTTTTATCCATAGCTTGTGTCATTAACAAGCTATAGTCTGCCTGGGCTTTACCATGTAAAACATCAGGGTTGGGTATACGTTTTAGAAGATTAAGAGCACTATCCGGGGCTACCTCCATGCATTTTTCAACCAAAGATAGTGTTTGAACGACTGAATCGGGAGTCGTCTGGCAAGAAATTACCCATAAGGATAGAATGAGCAAAGATAGAAAATGATAAGTAGTACGTCGTAACATGTCTATATTGAGTTTTGTGCAAAAATACACAAAAAACTCTTAGATCAGTTACTTACAGCAGCGTTTTGTTCCAAACGTTGGTGTTCCCGGATAAGTTGCATGTTCTCTTTTGCCTTAGAAACAAACTCCTTCACCATTTTATTCATTTTAAAAGAATAAGGAGCATCCTTCATTATATCCTCTATTTGTGGAGTCATTACGGGATAAGGAAGATTACTACACAACATTAAAAAGACACTGGGGCCTAACACCGTTTCATAATTATCAGATATAAACGACTTAACATACTGATTCATCTCATTAATCAACGCTTCCCCCTCCTTCGTCAACTGTTCATGAATATCAGCAAGATCAGCACCCTCCATCACCATACGGGCTTCTTTATGTTCTAACTCTTCAATCTTCATATCCATGGCATTTTTCTTATCGATAAACTCATAAAGAGCATCATTAAGAGGAGTACCCTTGGCTGCCAGTTCTGTATTGGTAATTGTTATTTTAATATCACCTTTTTCTATCACTAAAGGCATAATAGCCTCATCATCCATATAGAGAGTAGCCATCATCACAGAATCCACAGTACCTTTCATTGAAAACAGTCCATGAATAACCTCTGCCGAATCAAGTTTTATCCATTTCCCTTCCTGCAATGTTTTTATAAACAACATTCTTCCATCAAGGCTGCTTACCGATGACGAACCTTCTATCTTATACTTGCGACCACAGGAAGTAAAGACGAGAAGCAAAAGCAATAAAGGCAAAAATTTACTCACACGCATCTGTTTGTAGGTTTTCATGCTGCAAAGGTACAACGGATTCAGATTTGAATGAAACATTTTATCAATATTTAAAACTTGTAAGACTCTTTTCTTTAATAATCCTTATAAACACCAGTTTTGGGTATGTATTTTCATTTAGTTTACCTAAATTTGCAAGCTATGACTTGACAAATAGTCAACATTAACGATTCTGATTCATAATTTATAATTCATAATATAATAGAATGTCAACTTACGCACCCTTTGCCAAACCGCTCTACGTGATGCTAAAACCCGTTGGAGCAGTGTGTAATCTCGCATGTGATTATTGTTACTATCTGGAAAAGGCTAAATTATATAAAGAGAATCCCAAACATGTAATGAGTGAAGAACTTCTGGAAAAGTTCATTGAAGAATATATTAACTCTCAGACAATGCCACAGGTACTTTTTACATGGCATGGCGGAGAAACATTAATGCGCCCTTTATCTTTTTATAAAAGGGCAATGGAACTACAGAAAAAATATGCCCGGGGACGTACAATAGATAACTGCATACAGACCAATGGTACTATGCTGACGGACGAATGGTGTGAATTCTTTCGTGAAAACAACTGGCTGGTAGGCGTGTCTATCGATGGTCCACAGGAATTCCATGATGAATATCGCAAAAACAAGCAGGGAAAACCTTCTTTTATAAAAGTAATGCAGGGCATCAACCTGCTCAAAAAGCACAAAGTGGAGTGGAATGCCATGGCGGTAGTAAATGACTATAATGCAGACTATCCACTGGAATTTTACCGTTTCTTCAAAGAACTCGATTGTCATTATATACAGTTTGCTCCTATCGTAGAACGTATTTTCAAGCACACTGACGGACGTCATTTAGCTTCACTTGCCGAACAGGAAGGTGGTGAACTTGCAGACTTTTCCATTACCCCGGAACAATGGGGTAACTTTCTATGTACCCTATTTGACGAATGGGTAAAAGAAGATGTAGGAAACTACTATATACAATTATTTGATTCAACACTCGCTAATTGGATTGGTGAACAACCCGGCGTTTGCTCTATGGCCAAGACTTGCGGCCATGCCGGAGTAATGGAATTCAATGGAGATGTATACTCTTGCGACCACTTTGTATTCCCGGAATATAAACTGGGGAATATTTACAACAAGACTCTGGTAGAGATGATGTATAGCGAAAAGCAGAATGCCTTTGGACAAATGAAGCAGAGCTCTCTTCCAACTCAATGTAAAGAATGTGAGTTCTTATTTGCCTGTAACGGAGAATGTCCGAAGAACCGTTTTATAAGAACAGCAAGCGGAGAACCCGGGCTGAATTACCTTTGCAAAGGTTATTATCAATTTTTCCAGCATGTAGCACCCTATATGGATTTCATGAAAAAAGAGTTGATGAATAAACGTGCTCCGGCAAATATAATGGAAGCCATAAAAAAGGGAGAGTTATAAAAGGGAGAAGGGAGAATTGAGATGGGAGAAGAAAAAAACTCTTTGAACATCATTCGTAAATAATAAATCATAATTTATAAATCATAAATCAAAAAGATGAATAAACTAAAACTTTATGTACTGGCGCTAATGGCGCTAATCGTTTGTTCCGTTAAAGCGGACGAAGGAATGTGGCTGTTACAGTTGATGCAGCAGCAAAACTCCATCGACATGATGAAAAAACAGGGATTAAAGCTGGAAGCAACTGATCTCTATAACCCGAATGGAGTATCCCTAAAAGATGCAGTAGGTATCTTTGGTGGTGGATGCACCGGAGAAATTATCTCACCGGAAGGACTTATCCTGACTAACCACCATTGCGGATATTCATCTATCCAACAACACAGTTCGGTAGAGCATGATTATCTGACAGACGGTTTCTGGGCTACTTCAAGAGATAAAGAATTACCAACCCCGGGATTAAAATTCACATTTATCGAACGAATTGAAGATATCACAGATCTTGTAAACCAGAAGATAGAGTCTAAAGAGATCACAGAAGCTGAATCTTTTACTCCGGAGTTTCTTAATAAACTTGCAAAAGACCTCTATGCAAAGAGTGATCTGAATGAAAAGCCAGGTATTGTTCCACAAGCTTTGCCGTTCTATGCAGGTAACAAATTCTACATGTTTTATAAGAAAGTATACCCGGATGTACGTATGGTGGCTGCTCCCCCCTCATCAGTAGGTAAGTTTGGTGGTGAAACGGATAATTGGATGTGGCCTCGCCATACCGGCGATTTCTCTATGTTCCGTATCTATGCAGATGCCAATGGCGAACCTGCTGAATACAGTGCAGATAACGTACCTTTGAAAACCAAAAAGCATCTTTCGATCTCTTTGAAAGGACTGAAAGAAGGTGATTATGCCATGATTATGGGATTCCCCGGAAGCACCAGCCGTTATCTTACTGTTTCGGAAGTAAAAGAGCGTATGAACTCTACCAACGAACCACGTATTCGTATACGTACAGCTCGTTTGAACATATTGAAGGAAGTCATGAACGCCAGTGATAAGACCCGCATCCAGTATGCCAACAAATATGCAGGTTCATCCAATTACTGGAAAAATTCGATTGGAATGAATAAAGCCATTATTGATAATGATGTGCTGGGTACAAAAGCAGAACAAGAAGCACGTTTTGCACAATTTGCCAAAGAAAAAAACAATGCAGCCTACATGAATGTAGTGAAAGAAATTGATGATGCGATAGCCATTACCGCTCCTCTCACCTACCAAGCTACTTGTCTGACAGAAGCTTTCTTCGCTGCCATTGAATTCGGAAGTCCTTATCAGATCATGGAAAAACTGGAAAAAGCACTGGAAGAAAAGAATGATTCTGCCATTAACGCCAATATCGAAATTCTGAAAAAAGTCTTTGCTGATATTCATGACAAAGATTATGACCACGAAGTAGATCGTAAAGTAGCCAAAGCTTTGTTCCCGCTTTATGCTGAAATGATTCCGGCAGAACAGCGCCCCAACTTCTACAACACGATTGAAAAAGAATATAAAGGAGATTATAACAAGTTCGTTGATGCAATGTACGACTCCTCTATTATGGCTAACCAGGCTAACTTTGATAAATTTATCAAAAAGCCAACTGTAAAAGCCATCCAAAAAGATCTGGCTACTCAATATTCACGTGGAAAATATGAAAAACTGATAGAACTCAGATCAGCACTTCAGGCTGAAGATGAAAAGCTGGACTCACTGCATAAAATCTATATCCGTGGCCTGGGCGAAATGAAACTCCCCGTTCCTTCTTATCCGGATGCCAACTTCACACTACGTCTGACGTACGGTAATGTGAAACCTTACAGCCCAAGAGACGGTGTGTTCTATAAGTACTATACTACAACAGATGGTATTCTGGAAAAAGAAAATCCGGAAGACCGTGAGTTCAATGTGCCTGCAAAACTGAAAGAGCTGATCGAAAAGAAGGACTTCGGACGTTATGCAATGCCTAATGGTGATATGCCTGTCTGCTTCCTTTCAACCAATGACATCACCGGTGGTAATTCCGGAAGCCCTGTGCTGAACGAGAACGGTGAATTGATCGGTTGTGCTTTTGACGGCAACTGGGAATCATTGAGTGGGGATATCAATTTCGATAATGACCTGCAACGCTGTATCAACCTGGATATCCGTTATGTTCTCTTCATCCTCGATAAACTTGGCGGATGCGGACACTTAATTGATGAAATGACAATTGTAGAATAGTTATTCTATTTGCCAATATGCCAATGTGCCAATTGCTCTTCAGCATAACAGCGCAACCAATTGGCACATTGACATATTGGCAAATTAGCACATTATTATATATAAATGAAAAAACAATTATTAATAGCTGCCCTCTCTCTTGTGGCCCTTACAGCACATGCCGACGAAGGTATGTGGATGCTGACCGACTTACAGGCTCAGAACGCTGCTGTTATGAGAGAACTCGGACTGGAAATTCCGATTGAAAAAGTATATACTCCTAATGGAATTGCCCTTAAAGATGCAGTTGTCCACTTTGGTGGTGGCTGTACCGGAGAGGTGATCTCGGCAGAAGGATTAGTACTGACTAACCACCACTGTGGATATGGTGCTATCCAGCAACACAGTAGTGTGGAACACGACTACCTGACAGATGGTTTCTGGGCAATGAACCGGGATGAAGAACTTCCTTGCGAAGGACTGAAGATCACTTTTATCGACCGTATACTGGACGTCACACCATACGTCAACGAACAATTGAAGATAGATGAAGATCCTGACGGAACCAATTATCTGTCTCCCAAATATCTGGAGAAAGTAGCCGATCGTTTTGCCAAAGCAGAAAATATCGAAGTAACCCCGGCAACCAAACTGGAACTGAAAGCCTTCTACGGAGGCAACCGTTATTATCTTTTTGTTAAAACGGTGTACAGTGATATCCGCATGGTAGGTGCCCCTCCTTCTTCCATCGGTAAGTTTGGTGCTGATACAGACAACTGGATGTGGCCTCGCCATACCGGTGATTTTTCTTTGTTCCGTATCTACGCTGATAAAGACGGTAAACCCTCTGAATACTCCAAAGACAATCTTCCATTGAAAGTGAAGAAACATCTCACAATCAGCCTTGCAGGAATACAGGAAGGAGACTTTACTTTTGTAATGGGATTTCCCGGACGCAACTGGCGTTATATGATTTCCGACGAAGTAGAAGAACGTATGCAGACCACCAACTTCATGCGTCAGCATGTACGCGGTGACCGTCAGGAAGTATTAATGGAACAAATGTTGAAAGATCCTGCCGTGCGCATTCACTATGCCAGTAAATATGCTTCATCCGCCAATTACTGGAAGAATGCTATTGGCATGAACGAGGGATTAATCCGTCTCAAAGTACTGGATACAAAACGTGCACAACAAGAGCAACTATTGGCTCGCGGACGTGAAAAAGGAGATGATTCTTATCAGAAAGCATTTGACGAGATACGTTCCATCGTTGCTCATCGTCGTGACGCTATGTATCACCAGCAAGCTATCAACGAAGCGTTGGTGACAGCTCTGGACTTTATGAAGATACCGTCAACTAAAACACTGTCAACGGCATTACAGAAGAAAAATAAAGAAGAAATTCAAAAGGCAACTGAAGAACTGCAAATCGCAGGTGAAAAGTATTTCGCTTCTGTACCTTTCCCCGAAGTAGAGAAACTGGTAGGCAAACAAATGCTGAAAACTTATATGGGCTATATACCCCAAGAACAGCGAATCAGCATATTCAAAGTGATAGACAGCCGTTTCAAAGGAGATAGTGATGCATTTGTAGATGCCTGCTTTAAGTATTCTATCTTTGGGAATAAAGAAAATTTTGAGAAGTTCCTTCAAAAACCCAGCCTGAACAAAATAGACAAAGACTGGATGATTCTGCTCAAACATTCTATCACCGACGGATTGATGCAGACAGCATTGGCAATGCATGATGCTAATACAAACTATGATGCTGCCCACAAAGTATGGGTGAAAGGAATGATGGATATGCGTCAGGAAGCAGGTATTCCTATTTATCCTGATGCCAACTCTACACTGAGACTGACATATGGTAAAGTAGCCTCATATGAACCGGCGGACGGCGCTGTATACAAATATTATACAACGCTGAAAGGTGCTATGGAAAAAGAAGACCCTAATAACTGGGAATTCGTTGTACCTGCTAAGTTGAAGCAACTATACGAAACAAAAGATTATGGACGCTATGCTATGAAAAATGGTGAGATGCCTGTTTGCTTCATTGTAGATACTGACAATACAGGAGGAAATTCCGGTAGTCCGGTATTCAATGGCAAAGGTCAACTGATAGGCACCGGCTTTGACCGTAACTATGAAGGATTGACAGGAGATATCGCCTTCCGGCCTTCTTCCCAGCGTGCCGCTTGTGTAGATATTCGCTATACTCTCTTCATTATTGAAAAGTATGCGGGAGCTTCACATATAATCAAAGAGCTGGATATTAAAGAATAATTATATAATGTGCCAATATGCCAATTGGCTGCGCTATTACACTGCACAACTTATTGGCATATTGGCATATTAGCATATTGAACCATTATTACTACCGCCATTTACTCACCGTCTCCGACTTATCAGCGAATTGTGCTGCCAAAGATTTCATACGAGCCTGCAATAAAATCTTCCTTCCATCTTGTATACGAGTATACACCAACTCGTTATTTCCAACCAATCTCCTCCATTGAATACTCAAATAAGCAGCCCACTCTTTTTTACGTCCTATCAATTCGGGCACAGAGTGATAATCTACCTGAGCCGTGTGAAACAAAGAATGACTTTTACGAATGATAAGATAACGGGGACTATTCACAACAGAAACAAGCTCTGAAAGTGCATTAATAAACATCGATTTTTCATAACGTGTACCTCCTTCCAAATGGCAAAGCACGGCACCATCATCATCAAGTTCCGAAACGACAGTCACTTTCTCTGATTTTATCACGCCTGCCCTGGCAAGTGCCAAAGCTAATGCCTGCCCTATCTTATGAATATCTTTTGATATATCCCGATAACGGATGTACAACCAGAAAGCCTTCCACATTTCACGTCCGAAAAGAAACAATCCGGCAAGTCCTATAATCACCAACACAAATTGTAACTCTTCTACCCGCCGAAAACGTATTTTGAACAAACCATACAAGACTTCCTGGCCAAACATCAATAAACCGGAAGCAAGACTGCTCAATAAATAAGATATAGTACGGTTCAGGTACAAATGCTGCAATTCATGTGTATGCCTGCATTCTGTGTCACGTGGTATCTTTATTTCCTCTACCAGACTGACACCATTGCCCAATGCCCGCTCCCACTGATCTTTCAATTTTTCACGCTGAGAAGCACGTAGAAAAGCCCTGTCATTGGCTGCATCTATGGCTTCTGCATCGGAAAAGTCAGCAGGCAATCCCAACCGGCTAATTCCATTTTCGATACCTCCTGTTTCGAGATAAGATATTCCCACAAAACTACGAAAACGCCTTTTCAACATTTCTACATCATTTCCCCCATCTGAAGCTGTGGGATCTACACAAACCAAATGCCAGATATTACTCGCTTTCTCCCTGTTTCCCTTCTCCACGCGAATAGCACGGCCACGCATCTGATTGGACAACACAAAAGAACCGACAAAGCTGGCCAATACCAATGAATTCAGAACCGGTGCATCCCATCCTTCTCCTAACAACGACTTAGTACCTATCAATATCTCTATACCACCTTTCTGAAACACATCCGTCACTATTTTCACAACATCGTTTTTCAGCCCTTCAGTCAGCGCCACTTGTATGTATCCGGTATCGTAAGGTAATGGATTATAAGTAAGTCTCGTCACTCCCCTGCTTTCTGCACAATCCTCAAACAACTCGCAGGCAGAAACAGGCAGAATAATAATACTCCCTGTCAGCACTCCTATTTTCATGTGTTCAGAGTTCGTTCTGCGAAGTTTCTCAAAAATGGGTATTACTCCCAACTTATTTAGTTCAAGGGTATTCTCCCCGGCATTGACAAGAAACTCTTTACGAATAAAATCAGTGAGTACTACCAATCGTAATCCTTGTCCCAACTGACGATATTCAAAATTCACAATCTGATAAATACTATTCAGCTTTTCAATACTGGTGCCCAACAATGAGGTGATCTCTTTGTTTTGCAAAAAAGTTATCTGCCTATGTTCCATTACCCCATGACGTAGTAAGCGGTGTTCAAGTTCTTCCTGGTGTTTCTCAAATCCGGTGAACCTACCTCTTTCTTTCAGCAGATAAAACTCAAGTAATACTTGTGCCCATTGATAGTCAAAGACTGGAAAATCGGGATGTTTGTCTCCCAAAACGTCAAGATGTTCGGACGAAACAGAAAGCCCGGCAGTATTCAGAAATATAAGTAAAGAAGAGTAGTAAGGCATATTACTGTAAATCCAGTCGAGATTCTTATTCGGCTCAGTCCATACAGACAGAGAAGTCATGGCACGAATCAGTTCTTCATCCTGCTTTATCTCCTGAAAAAGCGCATATACCTGATTGCGATATTTATTGATCACTTTATATTCTTCGACAGAAGGACGTGAAAAACAGACACAATCCTGATGAGGGCATAAGTCTCCTTCGATAATCAGTTCCGGAACAGTAATCTCTGTATCAATCGGACCATTCAACTCAATATAACGTTGCCATTCATTGGCAGATACATCATAAGGTGGAGTAGCGGTCAGTCCCACAAGAGTCGGCTTCAATTCTTCTTTCAGACTAATCAATGTAGTCCACCATTCATTTTTCAGATGATGGGCTTCATCCACAACAACGGTCTGTACTCCCTGTTCACGAAGTAGTCGGACAATCTCCTTCATACAACCGTCCGAACGACAATTATCTTTAAAATCATTACAGGCTGCATGCACCCCCTGATAGGTTGAGACGGTAAGAAATGAAGGAGATTTAATATCATATGATATCCACTCCGGCGTAACCTCTGTCTGCAGAAAAAGTTCACAGAAACGATCGATCCACTGATTGCGTACTGCAATAGTGGGTGCTAAGATTAAAGTAGGCTTATTGATTCGTAACATCACCTCAAGTCCGAGTACTGTTTTTCCTGAGCCGGGAGGTGCTACTACATGCAAAGCGTTGTCATCCAGAAAGTTTTCAAGTTCGGCAAGAACTCTCGCCTGATAATTCCGCCATGGATATTTAAATTTAATTCCGGAAGGAAATGTATTCATAATGCCGCTAACCCCTATTTTGTATAATGTAATGCCCCAAAGGTATACTTTTTTAAGGAGTAACAGGTAATGAATCGTCAAATAAATTCTTCTACCAAATACATCTCATCAAGTAAATCTTCCATTGATTGCTGCAAATTATCCACTGCCTCTTCAGGAGAATCTCCATACGCATTACATTGAATATTCACGGCAAGCCAGGCGTAATAACCGCCATCAGATGTGCGCTCAAGCACATAATCTGTTTTATTCAGTTTCATATCGGTAAATAATTAGTAAATGTTGGTATATTTACAACTGACTGATGATCAATCAGATTTTCGAGTTCACAGATAATATGACGTTCACTACTACGCGCCCAGTAAATAAACTCACGGCTGGGACAATACTTGCCGGCAAAGCGAAGCAAGGGTTCAAGTGCAAACGAGTCACTCACAATACCGGCACCCGCACGAACTGCATCATAAGCGTTGCAATCTTGTTCAATATGGGCTGGCACCATCAATACGGGTTTACCCAAATACATGGCCTCGCAAATAGACTCAAAGCCTGCGGTACTGGCATAAGCACGACATCCTGCCATATAATTAAGAAATTTCACATCATCGAGTTGATGAAAGCTCAACGTCTCATCCATCCGAGTCACCTCCGCTGTATCCGCCTTGTCCCAGAAAAAATGTAAGGGTACTTCCGGATGAACAGAATGAAAAGCTTTCACACTATCAGAGAAACCGGCATTGACCATATAACCATGAATATAATTACCCGCTTCGGGACGAATGGCAGTAACCTCCTGTCGGAGCAAAGGAGGAACTACAACAAGATTGTTTTCTCTGTCTTCGGACATCTTGCGAAAAGAAAGAGCCAAACGCTTCTTTGCTTTCAAGCTTGTCATTCGTGTAAAGAGGCGAAGCATAAACAGTTGAACTGCATCTTTCTCCGGAAATTCAAACTCCCGGTGCAGAAACAAATACTGATGCCCAATACAAACATACGGAACAGAAGGGCGGAAGAACATATAGGTAAGTCCGGTTAAAAGTTCGTAGAAGTTGATTACTACTTCCGCCCCTGTTTTCCTGATCCGTTGGTTTATATAACACATACTACGGACATATTCCGGTAGGTGTATAAGATTGTAAGCAAAGCTTTTTTTCAAATTAGCACGTTTATTATCAGGCGAAGGCAAGAAATTAGGGCTGAGAAAACGCTTCACCGGAGCCTTTATATTCCGATTGAAAAAGCCCGGTAAAGTACGCGACGAGCTTTTACCCACAAGCACTTCTACTACCTCGTGCCCATTGCGCCGTAACATATCTTCGAGAGTCAACGCTTGTGTAAGGTGTCCTCTCCCTTCTCCCTGAACAATAAATAAAAATCTCATGAAGCTATTGTTATTTGTTTGGTTTCCCCCTTTTCCTGCTCTTTTTCTGACATCAGCACATTATCAAAGTAACGTACACTCCAATTTCCTTCCTCATCTTCTGTCAATGCAGAAAGTGACTCTACCCAGTCACCGGAATTCAGATAATGAATTCCATCATAACAAGTATTGGCAGGATGATGAATATGCCCACAGATTACTCCGTCACACTTTCTGGCCTTTGCCAGTATTACCAGTTCTTTTTCAAAATCAGAAATATAAGAAACGGCTGATTTCACTTTATTTTTGATAGACTGGGATAGTGAATAATAAGTTTTTCCCTGTTTCATTCGCCGGGCATTATACACTTTGTTAAGCCAAAGTAAAAATGTATATCCGGTATCGCCCAGTTTAGCCAACCACTTCATTTGGGTAGTTATTCTATCAAAAACGTCACCATGCGTCACATAATAACGTCTACCGTGACTTTCGTAGATGCAGTCCTTAACAATCTGTATATTAGAAAAGTTCAGTGGCGCCAGATTATCAAGAAAATCATCGTGATTACCACGGACATAAATAACCTGTGTACCGAAATTCTCCATCATCTTCATGATAACTTTGAAAAAGTCCGTATGCTTAGCCTTCCATTTACTTAAACCGCTTTTTTTCAGATGCCACCCGTCGATAATATCTCCATTCAATATCAGACGGTCACAATTGATTGATTTAAGGAAGCGGGTCACCTCCTCTGTTTTGGAGTGCTGAGTTCCCAGATGAATATCTGAAAGAACAACTGTAGGATAATACGTGCGTAAATGCATAACATTTCAGTTTTTCGATATGCAAAAGTCCGTATTTCACATTACAAGCGGATGTCTTTACAGTTACTATTTTATGAACAAAATCAGCTTTTCGGCGTTATATATCTAAAATAGTAATTATATTCGCAGCCCGAAGAGGCTGGCAATTTATTTTAAGAAAGGAAAATTATGGAAAAATTTGATGAATTAATACAGTCACCGGTCCCGGTTTTAGTAGATTTTTTTGCAGAATGGTGTGGTCCTTGCAAGGCTATGAAACCAATTCTTGAAGAAGTAAAAGCTAAGATAGGAGATAAAGCCCGCATCGCTAAGATTGATGTGGACCAACATGAACAACTGGCAGCAAGATTCCGTATACAGGCCGTACCTACATTCATACTATTCAGTAATGGAGAAGCTGTGTGGCGTCACTCCGGAATGATACATGCCAGTGAATTAACAGGAGTTATCGAACAGTATTCACATAAAAAATAAGAATGAAGAAGGTATTAGCTATGGTAGCTTTTGTCATGGTCAGCGTAATTGTTTATGCTTTCAATGATGGAAGCAAGATAAATGCAGATCAACAAGGTAAAGAGGTAAAAAGCGGTGAAGTAATCGTAATGAATAAAGATATGTTCATTAAGGATGTATTTGATTACGAGAACACCAAAGAATGGAAATACAAAGGTAATAAACCTGCCATCATTGATTTATACGCTGACTGGTGTGGGCCTTGCCGAATGACAGCCCCTATTATGAAGTCACTGGCAAAGGAATACGACGGCAAGATCGTAATTTATAAGGTTAATGTGGATAAAGAAAAGGAATTGGCAGCTTTATTTAATGCAACAAGCATTCCCCTCTTTGTATTCATCCCAATGAATGGAGAACCACAGCTTTTCCGTGGTGCGGCAGATAAAGCCACCTACCAAAAAGCAATAGACGAATTCTTGTTGAAGCAGTGATAAATGATTAGTGATAAGTGATTAGTTAGTTGCGCTATAAGCCGCATGGCACCAATCACTTATCACTAATTACTTATCACTATTTATGATACCCCACCGGATGGTTCATCAATGGTAACTGAGTATCAGTCAGTTTCAATACACTTTTCAATTTAGCTGTGTCCATTGAGGCCCTTGGCACAGTAGCTAATTTGGCAGCAGAACAAAAGATTGAAATATTCTGCGAAACGATGCCTGCATCCACAGCCCCCATCAACTGAGTATGGGTATTCTTGGCATCACCTAAACGAGACAAGTCACTAACCAACAATAAAGAAACAGGTGCCGACTTTACAAAAGCCTGTCCTCCTGCCACTGCTCCCCGATGATCTCCTTCAACCACCAGATTCAGCTGGTGTGCTTTCGCATCATACAAATAAGTAGCTTCGGGCAGTACTACATAAACATCTACATCTTGTTTGTTCATAGCCGAAGGGGCTGTACGTTTCCCTTCTTCCGGACGATTTATACCATTGGCAGCCCAGAGTAAATCTGATAAATCATTAAGAGTTAATGCTTTTGCAGCATATTCACGCGTAGAATGGCGGTTGGCAAATGCTTCCATCACTTCACTATTACGATTCAAATTCGGTTTAGGCAGCCGGATCACTTTATCAGCAGCAAATGTAGCTACTGAGATAAACAGGCACAATAATAACAGTTGTACTTTCCTCATAATCTGTGGTTTTTAAAAGTTTATGCGCAAATATAACCGTATCTTAGTGATTCCAATCTTTTTCTAAGAAAGTTTAATAAAAAAGACCTGCATCTGTTAAACAGACACAAGCCTTTTCTTCATTTGTGAACTATATATTTATTATTTCTTTCCGAAATAACGGTTGTAAAGTCCTTCAAAACCTTTACCGTGACGTGCTTCATCTTTACACATTTCATGAACAGTATCATGAATAGCATCCAGATTCAATGCTTTAGCACGGGTAGCAATACGTTTTTTATCTTCGCAAGCACCAGCTTCGGCGTTCATTCTCTTCTCCAGGTTAGTCTTAGTATCCCATACACAGTCACCCAGCAGCTCAGCAAATTTAGAAGCGTGTTCTGCTTCTTCCCAAGCGTAACGTTTGAAAGCCTCTGCTACTTCAGGATAACCCTCACGATCAGCCTGACGGCTCATAGCCAGGTACATACCAACCTCTGTACACTCGCCCATGAAGTGATTGTTCAGATCCTTAATCATTTCGTCATCGCAACCTTTGGCAACACCAATTACGTGTTCGTCAACAAAAGTAAGTGCACCACCTTCAGTTTCAACAACTTCTACAAATTTGCTGGCAGGTGCTTTACACAATGGACATTTCTCAGGAGCTGCGTCACCTTCGTAAACGTAACCGCATACAGTACATCTAAATTTCTTCATTTTGTCTTTAATTTTAATTAATTAGTCAATACGTATATTTTTCAAGCAATTCTTACAAATTCCTTTATAGTAATAATGCATTTCAGTTATCTCGTGCCCATCCATTTGAAGTCCTATAACCTCTTTTATTTCAAGAGGAAGTTCCAAATCATATATATTTCCGCATCTCTTACAAATAAAATGCGCATGCGGTGAAGTATCCGCATCAAAATTGGCATTACGTTCATCAATAGTAAGCATCAGGGCTGCTCCCTGCTCTGCAAATAGTTTCAGCGTATTATACACTGTTGTCTTTGAAAGCGTTGGCATTGAGGGAGATAAAGCTGTATATATTTCATCAGCCGACGGATGTGTACGATGTTCCATCAGATACTCCATAATGGCAATACGCTGCATGGAAGGTTTTATGTTGTACTCTAATAATCGGTTATATGGCTTCATAGGCTCTGCTTATACAAAATTGTAATGATTACAACTTTAAATTCGAAGCAAAGATAGGAGTTTCTTTTATTTCTGCAAATAATTAGCCAATAAATTTTATAAAAAATAGCTACATTTTTTGTAAGTAATCAGATTTTAGTAGTAGGTAGTCAGAATATACCAGTTTAAATGTACTCTGGTTATTTACCGGAAGAGGTATATAGACTACGCCTTGCCTCCTTGCAGGCAAAGCGTAGTCTGCAAGCATTAGATTAATTAGAATATCCTTTTAGATACTATCAAACGAATATATCAAAACAATTTCCTAATTTTGCAACGCAAATAATAATGTGTTAATATACCACATTTTAATATTTATCAATTATGAACTACGGATTTGTAAAAGTAGCAGCAGCAGTACCGCGCGTTAAAATTGCGGACTGTAATTTCAATGCCAAACAACTCGAAAGCCTGATAGCAGTTGCAGATGGCAAAGGAGTACAGATTATCACTTTCCCTGAAATGTGTATCACTGCTTATACCTGTGGCGATCTTTTCGGCCAACAGCTCTTGCTGGAAGAAGCAGAAATGGCGCTAATGCAGATATTAAATAATACCCGCCAACTGGATATCATCTCTATTTTAGGAATGCCGGTAATCGTAAATTCTACTGTTATCAATGCAGCCGTAGTTATCCAGAAAGGTAAAGTACTGGGGGTAGTCCCCAAAACCTATCTGCCCAACTATAAAGAGTTTTACGAACAACGTTGGTTCACCTCTGCTCTGCAAATAGCAGAAACCAGTGTACGACTTTGCGGACAAATCATCCCAATGGGTACAAATCTGTTATTCGAAACATCAGACACTATTTTCGGGATTGAAATATGCGAAGACTTATGGTCTACCATACCTCCAAGCTCAACACTTGCGCTACAAGGGGCTGAAATCATATTTAATCTTTCTGCCGACAATGAAGGGATAGGTAAAAACAGTTACCTCCGTTCGCTTATCAGCCAACAATCTGCACGCTGTATTTCGGGATATGTATTCTCTTCCTGCGGATTCGGAGAGTCTACTACCGATGTAGTTTTTGCCGGAAACGGACTTATCTATGAAAATGGTAACCAATTGGCACACAATGATCGCTTCAGTTTTGAAGAGCAATTAATTATTAGCGAAATAGATGTAGAATATCTGCGCGCCGAACGGCGTATTAATACAACATTCGCAGCAAGTAAAGGAAATATTCCGGCAGATAAAAAGCCTGTGCGTATTGCTACGGAGTTTGTAAACAGCAAAGAACTAAATCTGACACGTACATTTAAGAGGCATCCATTTGTCCCACAAGGAGCAGCATTGAATGAACGTTGTGAAGAAGTTTTTTCAATACAGGTAGCTGGACTTGCACAACGCCTTGTGCATACCGGAGCTAAAACTGCCGTAATTGGTATCTCAGGAGGGTTGGATTCTACACTTGCCTTACTTGTCTGCGTCAAAACCTTCGATAAATTAGGTTTATCCCGCAAAAATATTATTGGTGTCACTATGCCGGGTTTCGGTACAACCAACCGCACTTATCACAATGCCATCTCTCTTATGAACTCACTCGGCATTACCTTACGGGAAATCAGTATTAAAGAAGCATGTATTCAACACTTCAAGGACATTAACCATGACATCAATGTACACGACGTAACTTACGAAAATGCTCAGGCACGCGAACGCACACAGATATTGATGGATATAGCCAATCAGACAGGAGGAATGGTAATCGGAACAGGCGATTTATCAGAACTGGCTTTAGGGTGGGCTACATACAACGGCGATCACATGTCGATGTACGGTGTAAACGGAAGTATTCCTAAAACCCTGGTGAAATATCTGGTAAAGTGGGTAGCAGAAAACGAAGTAGACGAAACATCATGTATTACTCTACTCGATATTGTAGATACACCTATTAGCCCCGAATTAATTCCGGCAGATGAAAATGGAGATATCAAACAAAAGACAGAGGATCTGGTAGGTCCGTACGAATTGCACGACTTCTTCCTCTATTATTTCATGCGTTTCGGCTTTCGTCCGTCAAAGATATTCATGCTGGCTTCATTGGCATTCAAAGAAGTATATGATGAAGAGACAATCAAGAAATGGTTACTCATCTTCTTCCGCCGCTTCTTCAACCAGCAGTTCAAACGTTCCTGTTTGCCCGACGGTCCTAAAGTAGGAAGTATCTCTATCAGTCCACGTGGCGACTGGCGCATGCCAAGTGATGCTTCGGCAGCAGCATGGCTGAAGGAAATTGAAAAAGAGTGATAAGTGAGTAGTGAGTAGTGATTAGTGGGCTGCGCTATTACGCTGCATCGTGCTAATCACTAATCACTTATCACTACTACAACACCCCTTTACTTGAGGGAAGTTCAAAATGATAAATATCCCGCTTCAAAGCCATTTTCAGCGCACGAGCCAATGCTTTGAATATTCCTTCAATCTTATGATGTTCATTTTGCCCTTCGGCTTTGATGTTTAGATTCATCTTTGCAGCATCACTCAGAGATTTAAAAAAGTGGAGAAACATTTCAGTAGGCATCTCTCCTATTTTTTCGCGTTTAAACTCTGCATCCCATACCAGCCAGGGACGTCCACCAAAGTCAAGGCATACCTGACAAAGGCAATCATCCATAGGAAGAGCATAACCATAACGTTCAATTCCCCGCTTGCTTCCTAATGCCTGATAAATACATTCGCCCAAAGCAATAGCCGTATCTTCGATAGTATGGTGTTCATCTACTTCAAGATCCCCTTTCACCTTAACCGTGAGGTCCATACCGGAATGCTTACCTATCTGCTCCAACATATGATCAAAGAAGCCAAGTCCTGTAGAGATATCACAAGTACCATTACCGTCCAGATTCAGAGAAACAAAGATATCCGTTTCCTTTGTAGTACGCCTTACCTCTGCTTTACGTTCTCCGGCAAAAAGAAACTCGGCTATTTTATCCCAATCAGTAGTAGCCAGTGCACAGACATCTTCCAACCCCTTCTCTTTCAGTAACTCTGTAGAATCTTGCAGATAAATAGCACGACATCCCAAATTCTTGGCCAGTTCGACATCGGTAGGGCGATCACCAATCACAAAACTTCCTGTCAGGTCGTAATCCGGATTATCAATGTATTTAGTCAACATTCCGGTACGCGGTTTACGAGTCGGGGCATTCTCTTCGGGAAAGCTACGGTCTATCAGGATATCATCAAAAGTAATACCTTCACCCTCCAGAGTTTTCAACATTAGATTGTGAGCCGGCCAAAAGGTAGCTTCCGGGAAAGAATCGGTCCCCAAACCATCCTGATTGGTGATCATAACAAATTCAAAATCGAGCTTGCTACGAACAAAGCCAAGATTGCGGAACACTTTAGGATAAAACTCCAGTTTCTCCAATGAATCAAGCTGATAATCTACAGGAGGTTCAATAACAAGCGTACCATCACGATCAATAAATAATATTTTTTTCTTCATGGAAATGATAATATAATAATGTGCCAATTGCCATGCGGCCTATTTCTATAGTGCAGCCAATTGGCACATTGACATATGGGCACATTGAATAATTATTTGTATTTCTTTAACGCCTCTACTAGCTTTCCGTTTTCAGCACGTGTACCTACCGTCACACGAAGGCAATTGCAACACAGTGATATATTATGGCGATTGCGAACAATAATACCCTCTCCTACCAGATAATTGTAAATCTTCACAGCATCCGTCACACGGGCCAGAAAGAAATTTGCATCCGAAGGGAACACTTCCAGCACACAAGGCAATTCCGCAAAAGCATTTTCCAACTCTTTTCGTTCTTCCTTCAAAGCCTTCACCCAACGATCTATCTCATAATGTTTATGTAACATTTGTATAGCTTGTTGTTGTGTCAGTTGATTGACGTTGTACGGATACTTGATTTTATTAAGAATAGAAATAATTTCTTCAGAAGCAAAAGCCATACCCAGGCGAATAGCAGCACATCCCCATGCCTTAGAGAACGTTTGAAGTATTACCAAATTGGGATATTCTTTCAAACTGGCAAGAAAAGAGGGGGCCTCCGAAAAATCACTATATGCCTCATCCAGTATTACAAGTCCTTCAAAGTTATTCAACACCTTTTCTATCTCCGAACGCAGCAGGTCATTGCCAGTCGGATTATTGGGCGAACAAAGAAAAATCAGCTTTGTCCGGTCATCTGTGGCTGCCAACAACTTATCGGCCGAAAACTGAAAATGTTCGTCCAACAATACCTTACGGTATTCTACATTATTCACCTCGGCACATACCTGATACATGCCGTAGGTAGGGTCAATAGCTACTGCATTGTCTTTGCCCGGCTCACAAAAAGCACGAAATACAAGATCAATAGCCTCATCACTACCATTTCCCAGAAAGATATTCTCCGGAGCTGCTTTTTTAAGTTTCCCCAAATCTTTTTTCAATTCATACTGCAATGGATCCGGATAACGATTATGGGGCAAATTATATGGATTCTCATTAGCATCCAGAAACACAGAGGCAGCGGCCCCTTTATATTCATCCCTTGCTGAAGAATATGGCTTCAACTTCCAGATATTCGGACGGGTTAATTCTTGTAATGTTTTCATGCGGATATTTATTTTTACGATTTACAATTGATATCTCTCAGGCGGACAGATACAGCATTCTTATGAGCATCCAGTTGTTCATTGGCTGCCATTATTTCAATAGCCGGTCCAATAGCCTTCATACCTTCCGGACGGATTTCCTGAAACGTAATCTTACGGATAAAACTATCCAGGCTTACACCACTGTATGCTTTTGCATAACCGTTGGTCGGCAGCGTATGGTTGGTTCCTGAGGCATAATCTCCGGCACTCTCTGGCGAAAATGATCCCAAAAACACAGAACCGGCATTGATTACACGTTCTGCTATCTCCCTATAATTTTCCGTCTCTATAATCAGATGTTCAGGAGCATATTCGTTAGTCAATTCTAATGCTTCATCCATATCTTTCACCAGAATAAGTTTACTGTTGGCAAGAGATTTTTCCGCAATTTCACGACGTGGCAGTTCCGCTAACTGTCGTTCCACTTCTTTCATCACATCCCCCTGTAACTTTTCAGAAGTCGTGATCAGTACTGCCTGGCTATCTACTCCATGCTCTGCCTGTGAAAGCAGATCGGCAGCCACAAATACCGGATTAGCAGAATCATCTGCCAAGACCTCTACTTCCGAAGGACCTGCCGGCATATCAATGGCAACATCACGCAAGCTAACCAACTGTTTGGCTGCTGTGACATACTGATTACCCGGACCAAAGATTTTATAGACTTTAGGTACGCTTTCCGTGCCATAAGCCATAGCTGCAATAGCTTGTACTCCGCCGGCTTTGAATATTTTACTTACTCCCGCCATTTGCGCTGCAAAAAGAATAGCCGGATGGATTTTTCCATTCTTATCAGGTGGAGTACAAAGCACAATCTCTTTACAGCCGGCAATCTTGGCCGGAACTGCCAGCATCAATACAGTAGAGAATAACGGTGCTGTACCTCCCGGAATATATAGACCTACTTTCTCTATGCCTACCGCCTTCTGCCAGCAAATCACCCCTTCCATTGTCTCTACTTTATGCCCCACAAAACGTTGTGAAGCATGAAAGGTCTCAATATTCTTTTTAGCTAAAGAGATAGCTGCCTTCAACTCTTCACTGACCAAAGCAACGCCTTCTTCCAACTCCGCCTCCGTCACAGCAAGTGATGTCAGAATTGCTTTATCAAAAGTAGCTTCATACTCTATCACGGCTGCATCTCCTTCAGCACGAACACGATTGATAATGCCGCGCACCGTATCAAAAAGGCTCTCCGTGTTGAGTGCAGGACGTTTCAATATGTCGGTCCACTGCTCTCTTGAAGGATATTTTATTTGTTTCATATTTATTAGTTTATAATGTTATGTTGTCTTGGATGTACTTTTCTTTTGCCTTGATGCAAAAGAAAAGATACCAAAAGAAAAAATCAAGGCTGCATTTCCTCCGCTACTGCACTACGGTGAAAAGCTAAAGGGGCTCGAACTCGCTTCGCTCAGACAATC